>Ga0316612_1000013_pt1 | contig 83917 bp, 65 predicted proteins | sample MIS2016226_MG_FD_207676 | JGI IMG/M metagenome (GOLD analysis project Ga0316612, IMG submission 207676) | Microbial mat bacterial communities from Middle Island sinkhole, Lake Huron, Michigan, United States - MIS.2016.226 | ecosystem: Environmental > Aquatic > Freshwater > Lake > Sediment... | reverse complement strand
AAGGTCGCATCTTCTTGAGCCTTAAAGAAGGTCAGGTAAGCTACCGCATGATAAGTGGTAGATAGCTCCTGATCTTGTCAACCACCTCCACTACCGTATTACTCTTGGCCGTCGCCGTGCTTCCCGTACTGGTGCTGTCGCCAATACTGGCTTCGGCATTCAAGATCAAGCCTACGGGCGCATCGGCTTGCACCGTAGTTGCGAAAGTCACTTCGCCACTCTGGCTGGCATTTAGATCACCTGGCTCAAAGACGTATGTCTCCCCCGCTGTAAGCTGTCCTGCTTGGGTATTGGCGGTCTGGAGCAGCACCCAGCCTGGAGTGCTATTCGCCAGATCAAAGATGGTGTAGAGCGGGAGAACCATGATGATGCGGGGCTGAAAGAAGGTTGCATTCCCCGCATTAAGGAAAGTCAAAAAGAAGACTGCTCCCTTCCCTGGCACAACCTGCTTTGGCCCCCGAATGCTAATGTTGAGCTTAGGTGTACCATTGACTTTGGGCGTAGCCGTTGGAGTCTTAGAAGGTGTAGCCGTGCGGGTTGGGGTCTTCGTCGCCGTGGCGGTGGGCGTGGCGGTGGGCGTGGCGGTGGCGGTAGCCGTAGCCGTGGCGGTAGCCGTGGCGGTAGCCGTACCCGTCGCAGTGGCGGTAGCCGTTGCGGTAGCCGTTGGGGTAACGAGAGCCGTAGCCGTGGGCAAAGGTTGCCAAAAGCCCGCTTGCAAAGTATAATTGCCTCCACTAAGGACTACGGCCTCCGCCTGGCCGCTCGTCCCGCGCAGCGCATAACCTTGGCTCAAGCTGCCGAGCGATCCACTAGCTCCTTGCCAAGTCCCTTGATTGAGGTTGTAACCTTGCTGCCCCAGCGCGATAGTTAGCCCCACTACCACGAGGCACAAGGCACTCCCACTAAGCAGAAGTAGGCGTTTCATAGGTGTTGCTCCTTCTCCTGCCTAGGGACAGCTTTTTGTCGCAAAGCTGGCATCGTAGTTCCCGATGCAGGAGAACAGACTCGGACCATTAATCGTGCCATCCAACATCGTGTTGGCTATCTTAGCTGTGCTGCTGGCACTATTGCATACGCTGTTTGTTCCTCCCGATATCCGTGAGGAGTAGATGGTAGGCGACGAGGAATAGTTGTTGGACACACCGTAGTTGGCACCCGTTCCCCCCGACGCGGTGATGGTGAGGTTGTTCATGGCAGGCGACGAGGAAAAGTTGTACACGCCGTAGTTGGCACCCGTTCCCCCCGACGCGGTGATGGTGAGGTGGGAGAGAGTGGGTGAAGCATCATTATTATAGATGGCGGTAGCATAAATATTGGTACTATTACCTTCGCTTTGCACGGTCAGGGAGCGCAACTCGGCATTGCTGGCTCCAATCACCATTGCGGTCTGCTTATGCTCCAAGATGAGGGGTTTCTAGGAGAAACTACTTCCAGTTACAATTCATGCTCCAAGATGAGTGGTTTTTAGGAGAAACTACTTGCAGTCCATTGATGTAAAAACCACCTTCCGAAAATCCCGTATAAAAGTGGTGAGCATCATCCTTTCCTGCACCACTCAAAACAATAATGCTATCACCTGGTGCAACGATGGTCTTAGCTGGGATGTGGTAGAAATCTTTGCCAACTTCATAACCGACCTTCCAACCACCGAGATCGACAGGAAAGTCTTTCTTGTTCTTAATCACAACAGATAAAGTCATACAGGGCCTGTCACCACCACCAACAAAAGATACTACATCATTATCAAAAGGTAATAAATCAACTTTTGAGGTTTCTTGCATTGGACTCAGATAAACATCGAAAACCAATAAGAAACAAAGAACTAGAACTATCGCCAGAACTACCCCTAAACCGATTAGCCACTTTCTCATGGTGTTTTCTCCTTTGCTAAGAATTTGGTGAAAAGTGTATGATTACTAGTACTCAAGATCAGCGACGCGGCAGCGCAGGCGGGAGGTTTGCCTGGCCTGACGACCTGTGCTATACTTGCCTAGCTTGCAACCTAACCTACATAAATGTCACAGACTGCTTGCCCTAATGCGTAGTTTGGGAAGAGCAAGCCAATTTTGGCTAGATTCAGCCCTTAAACTCTCATTTCAACAAAATAATCAACTTTCATATAGAACATTCTAATTATTTTTGAGAGCTTTAGGAGGCTGTGATGAAAAAGTTATTCGACCTGGCAACCTGGAAACGCCGTGAACATTTCGAGTATTTTAAGGATTTTGATGAACCTTTGTTTGGAATGACTGTTCGCGTAGAATGTTCCGCAGCGTATAGAAAAGCTAAAAATTTAGGCTCCTCATTTTCATTATATTACTTATATTTGTCGCTAAAAGTTGCAAATGAAATGGAAGAGTTTAGGTATAGGATTGAAGAAGATCAGATATTCTGCTATGATAGCATCGGTGCTGGTCTAACCATTTTGCGGGAAGATGAAACTTACGGCTGTGGTTTTATGGAATACAGCCCAGATCTTCAAACCTTTATGCTTCAAGCCAGTAGCGAAGTTAAACGAGTGCAAGCCGAACGCGGTTTGAAATATCCGCATTCTGGCGAGGATACGATTCATTATTCTATTCTTCCCTTAGCCGCTTTCACTTCAGTTAATCATGCTCGCCGCTTAGATAGTGGGCGCAGCATTCCAAAAATTACTTTTGGCAAATTCTCGCGGGATAACAACGATCAAATGTGGCTGCCCGTGGATATTCATGTCAATCATGCCCTAATGGATGGTTTTCATGTGGGTAAATACATCGAGAGGTTTCAGGAATTGCTTGCCCCTAAATTTCCCAAAGGGGGATTTGGCTAGTTAAGTACCATTTTCTTTGCCGCATCCTCTCCTGGCAAAGAAAACATCGGAGACCAAAGATGCTTTCTAACTATGCGTTTGTCGGAATTTTCTTTCTTATCTCTCTTAGCTTTCCCGTTATCCCGCTCCTGCTGGCCTCCCTGCTGCGCCCCAAACGCCCAACTCCAGTTAAACTCTCAACTTACGAATGTGGGCTGGAGGCCATTGGCGAAATTTGGGTTCAATTCAAAGTTCAATACTATGCTTATGCCCTAGCCTTTGTGATCTTTGATGTTGAAGTGGCTTTTCTCTATCCCTGGGCCGTGGCTTTCAAGCAATTAGGTTTGTTTGCCCTCGTCGAAATGGCTATCTTCCTGCTCATCCTGACCTTTGGCCTAGCTTACGCTTGGCGCAAAGGCGCATTAGAGTGGGTCTAAACCTGGATGAAATCTATGCCAGCTACGAATGAACTTCAGCTTGAGCTTGAGAAACAAGGCATTTTCGTCTCAACGGTCAATCGCTTTTACAATTGGGGGCGACGCTCCTCGATTTGGCCGATGTCCTTTGGGCTTGCGTGCTGTGCCATTGAAATGATGGCGTGGGGCCTGAGCCGTTATGACGTTTCACGGTTTGGGGCCGAACTCTTCCGTGCCAGCCCGCGCCAAGCCGATTTGATGCTCGTGGCGGGGACGGTGACGAAGAAGATGGCTCCCCAAGTGGTGCGGCTCTATAACCAAATGGCTGAACCGCGCTACGTGATTGCAATGGGAGCTTGCGCTACTTCGGGCGGGCCCTTCCGCGACGGGTACAATGTGTTGCGCGGCGTTGACCTGTTGTTGCCCGTTGATGTCTATATTCCTGGCTGTCCCCCGCGCCCCGAAGCGCTGCTTCACGCTTTAATGGAATTGCAAGCCCAAATTGATGGCCAGCGGCTTGACCAGGTCCGCTGGTATGGCAAGGGCAACCGTCCGCAGACCACGGACTTCCCCGTCCCGACCTTTGGGGCCCACGGGTTGGAAGTTGAAGGGCGCACGATAGATCAAGTTGGGGGGCTACCTTTGGTAAGCCCTTATACTTCACCTTTGTATGGGGAAGTGAAGAGCGGGTTGCTGGAGCATCCTGAAGTAACGCGCCTGTTGCCCATTGCGGATTCAACCATCGCTCTGGAGAGCGTCTTGAAGGCCAAAGTTCTAGCACCAGAGGCAAAGGAAGAGAACCATGCCCAATCTTAGTGCTGCGGAGTTGCGCGAGCGTTTGCAGAGCGACATGCCAGGAGTAGTCGTCGCTGTGCCTGCGCCTGAACCGAGTGCCCCGGCGGGGGAAGGCAAGCCCGCAAAGGCCAAACCTAATCTGCTGGCCACGAATGATGTTATCGTTGTAGCTGAAAAGCTCCCGCAAGTAGTCTGTTATCTAACCGATGTCTTAGGCTATACTTATCTTTCGGATCTGGCTGTCGTAGATTATCTGGCAGATGGGCTTTTCGAAGTCGTTTATCGCTTTTATCATTTGAATGGGGGAAGCGAGAGTTTAGTCTTAAAAGTGCGGGTCCCCCGTGATAAACCCACTATTCCTTCCCTCACGCCGCAACTTCCTGGGGCCGACCTCAATGAACGCGAGGCTTTTGACCTCTTTGGGATTAACTTTGTGGGCCATCCTTATCTCAAACGCATTTATATGTGGGATGAGTTTGTGGGCCACCCGATGCGGAAAGATTTTCCCCGCCAGGGCGATAAGTACCTTGGGGGCAGCGAAGAGTAATTTTTTAGCGGCACAAATTGTTTGCTAACCTCTTATATTGATGAAACAGGGGTGACTGTGCTAAAAACGCAAGAACTGCAAATCAACATCGGGCCGCAACATCCCTCGACTCACGGGGTATTTCGGGTTCTCGTGACCGTAGATGGCGAAACCGTTGTTGATCTCAAGCCTGTTTTTGGCTATTTGCATCGCAATCACGAGCAAATTGCTGAGTCCAATACCTATCTTCAGAACATGCCCTATACAGATCGCCTGGATTATTTCAATTCAATGACGAATAATCACGCTTATGCGCTGGCGGTTGAAAAGTTAGCGGGCATTGAAGTTCCTGAACGCGCCGAGTATCTTCGCGTGATCATGGCCGAATTGACGCGCATCTTTAATCATGGTTGTGCTTTAGGCTTTTTGGTCAATGATATGGGCGCGTGGCAAACGGCTTTAGCCTTTGGGATTCGGGAGCGCGAGAAGATTCTCGACCTTTTTGAGATGGTCAGTGGCGCACGGATGATGTGCAATTATTTTCGCTTTGGGGGGGTTGCCCGCGATCTACCTGAAGAATTCATCCCTCGGCTCAAAGAGTTAATGATTGCGCTTCCTTCCTACACTGATGAAGTCGAGAAGATGTTGCGTGAAAACGAGATTCTCCTCATCCGTTCTGAAGGAATTGGGATTTTACCACCTGAATTAGCCATTTCGTATAGCGTTACGGGGCCAGTCTTGCGGGCCAGTGGGATTCCCTACGACATCCGCAAAGCTGATTCGTATAGTGTCTATGGGCGGTTTGATTTTGATGTCCCTGTAGGCACGGTTGGTGATGTTTATGATCGCTTTATCATTAGAATTGAAGAGATGCGGCAAAGTCTGCGAATCTTAACGCAGGCTTTAGAGCAATTGCCCGATGCCGAAGGGGGCCATATCAATCCCAAAGCTCGGCAAGCAGTCAGACCTCCTGTTGGCGATGCTTATGGGCGTGTCGAAACCCCGAAAGGCGAGTTAGGTTTCTATCTAGTCAGCGATGGAAGTACCAAACCTTATCGCTATAAAGTGCGTGCGCCATCTTTTATCAACTTAACACCCTTGGCTGATATGTGTCGGGGCTACAAAGTTGCAGATATTATCGTGATTCTGGGCAGCATTGACATCGTTATGGGGGAGGTAGACCGATGACCGTTAAAATCGAGATTCAGCGCGGAAGTGCTGTACCCCTTAGTCGGCGACATCCCAAATTTTTGGGGCAGGGCATGCTCAAAGGGATGGAAGTTGTCTTAGATCATTGGTTTAAGTCGTTTGGCCCCAAACTAGAGAATTTCAGTCAGACGGCGGGGATTTTCACCACGGAATATCCCGAAGAACGCTTAAAACTAGCCGAAGCCTATCGCAATTTGCCTATTTTGCTCTATGATGATGAGACAGGGCAAGAGTTGTGTACCTCTTGTTTGCAATGTGAAAAGATTTGTCCACCGCAAGTCATTCATATAACCCAGACTAAAGATCCTTCTACTGGTAAGCTCGTATTGGCAGCAGCCGAATTCATTATTGAATATGATGCTTGTATGGGATGTGGGCTTTGTGCTGAGGTTTGTCCCTTTGATTCCATCAAAATGGATCATCATTATGAGCTTTCGACGGCTGATCACGCTTCGCTAACGATGCACAAAGCAGACCTCCTCCGCCCAGTCTCCTATTATCAATCTTTGGCTCCGACCTTTTGGGAACAAACCAAAGAAAACGCTTACAAAAAACTCCAAAACACGGTTAAACGGCGTTCTGGGCTGCTTGGCATTGCCCCCTCAATGGTCGGGAAAGTTCAACCGCCTGAAACGAAGCCTGCTGAATAGCTCAATTAGCAATTAGCGTCTAAAGCTAACGCTTTTGCGCTGGAGCCAAAATATGGAAGCTCTAATCAATTATCTCCTCAATACGGCGCTGAATCTTCATGCCCCCGAATGGGTCATCTTACTCATTCGACATCTTTTGGTTGCGACAATCTTGTTTCTGGTGGTTCCCTTTCAGATGCTTTTGCTCACTTACTTTGAACGGCGCGTGATTGCCCGAATGCAAGACCGCGTTGGGCCTAATCGAGTAGGGTGGGAAGGGGTTTTGCAACCAATTGCGGATGCGGTAAAGATGTTTACCAAAGAGGACATTGTCCCTGCCGCTGCCGATAAAGGGGTGCATCTGTTAGCCACGGGCGTGGTTGTTGTGCCCACGATGTTTATGCTTTCGGTGCTACCCTGGGGGCCAGGCATGACTCCTGTTGATTTTGAGACTAGCCTCCTCTTCTTTTTTGCGATTTCTTCAGTCAGTGCCATTGGTTTAGTGATGGGTGGCTGGAGCGGAAACAATAAGTTTTCGCTTTTAGGCGCAATGCGGGCCGTGGCTCAAATGATTTCGTATGAAATGCCTGCGATTCTGAGCATTTTGGCCCTCGTTTTGATGACTGGCAGTATGTCTATCTCGAAAATCGTTGAGGCTCAAGGTGGTTTAATCGCCAATCTCACCGATCTGCCCAAAGTGCCCGACCTGGGGTTAGGCTGGCTGCTCTTCACGCCTGTAGGGTTTTTAGCTTTTGTCTGCTTTTTCATTTCGGCGCTGGCCGAAGGGGAACGAACACCTTTTGACATCCCTGAAGCTGATTCAGAAATTGTCGCAGGCTATATGACTGAATATAGCGGAATGAAGTTTGGGATGTTCTATTTAGCTCAATATGTTTTGAACTTTGCGCTTTGTGCGATTACGGCTACACTCTTTTTCGGTGGTTGGCAAGGCCCTGGAGTGAGTCAATTAAGCGCAATGGGTGCTAATAATCAACTTTTTAGCATTTTAGCTGGAGCGCTTGGCGTAGTTTATCTGCTCCTCAAGACATATTTCTTCTTCTTTACTATGGTTTGGATTCGCGGAGCCTTCCCCCGTCTGCGGATTGACCAATTGATGGGCTTAGGTTGGAAATTCCTCCTTCCCCTCACTTTAGTAAATATCTTTAGCGCCGCAATCTGGGCGGCTTGCATTCATTGGGGCCCAGAGCAGGGTTTGGCTTTCCTAAGCGCCTTTGGCCCCTGGAAGCGCTGGGCGATAGCTTTCCTCTCGACGCTCGTTATCAATCTGCTGGCTGCAACCCTGCTCGTGCGAATCAACAGTTCAGCCGAGAGCAGCATGCCTAAATTGGTGGAAGATCAAAAGTTTGGGGCAGTCACATTGCCGTAAGTTGTGGAGTTTGTCTATGGAGATCGTTGTTCAAATTCTGTTTATGCTGATCTCAGCCTTGATCATCATCGCGGCGCTAATGGTCGTAAGCGTTAAAAACATTATTCACGCTGCATTGTGGCTGTTTACCTCCTTTTTCGCAGTTGGCGCACTCTATCTGCTGCTGGAAGCGGAATTTGTCGCCGTGATTCAGGTCTTGGTCTACGTTGGGGCGGTCTCGATTCTGGTGCTTTTTGCGATTATGCTTACGCGCCACGTCACAGGCGAGGGGCAAAATCAACTCTATTCCCGCTGGTGGCTGGGGCTAATTCTCGCGCTAACGCTTTTTGGCGCGATTATTGTGCCCACAGTTTTCAAGCAAAAATGGAATATCCCTGCGCCCACGGTGGTAACTGAACCGCAGAATGCAGAACCTGTGGTCGCGGGGGTGGCAGATATTGGCAAGGCGTTTATGCGCGAATATCTTTTGCCCTTCGAAGTTGCATCTCTGGTTTTACTAGTTGCGTTGATTGGCGCGATTGTAGTGGTCTTTGAAGAGCGAACTGAGCGCCGTGTCATTCTTACGCTTGCTGAATCTTGGGCTTTGCGCCAGAAAGAAAGCGCAAAAGTAGATCAATAGCTGTTTGAGTAATTTACTACAAGGGGATGAGCTATGTTTAGCCAAATTTCTTTTCAGCTTTGCCATTAGCTCATCCCTCTTTTTTCCTAATTAAGCAAATAAAAAAGTGATTCTATGTTTTTACTAAGAGTACTAAAGTTGCGAAAGTTACTAAAATTGCGAAAACCCAAGCAAACCCTGATCAATCCCAAAGCTGATGGGAAACCCCGCACAGCCCTGATTACGGGTGCATCGAGTGGCATTGGGGAGGCTTTTGCCCGCCAGCTTGCACTTGAGGGCTATGCACTGATTCTTGTTGCCCGTCGCCAAGACCGCTTGACCAAACTAGCGGATGAGCTTCACCAACTTTATGGTGTGCAAATTCAAGTGCTGGCTGCTGATTTGGCACAGGCGACAGAGATTGAAAAAGTTGCTCAAAAGATAAAGCAAACTGAAAATTTAAGTATTTTGATCAATAATGCTGGCTTTGGCTTCATGGGCGAGTTTGCCGAAACTGATTTGGCCAAGCATTTAGCTATGATTTCAGTCCATATCACAGCTAGTGTAAGTCTTTGCCATGCTGCTTTACCTGGGATGCTTGCACGTAAAGAGGGTTTTCTTATCAATGTTTCTTCAATTGCAGCTTTCTTTCCTTCGCATCCTACTTATTCTGCAACAAAAATGTTTCTCAACAGCTTTTCAGAAGCCTTGCAAACTGAATTGACAGATTCTAAAATACGGGTGCAAGCCCTTTGTCCTGGCTTCACGCGCACCGAATTTCACGATGGCCCAGATTTCAAGGACTGGAATCGCTCCCTAATTCCGTCGAAAATGTGGATGACCCCAACTGAAGTAGTTAGAGAATCCTTGAAAGCTCTTGAAACTTCGCAAGTAATTTGTATTCCTGGCACGAAGAATCGCCAGTTTGTAGCCTTAACTCGTCTTCCTTTTGCAGCAACCTTCCAAAAGATTGTGCGTAAAGGACGAAAAGTGCTGAATCAACGCTAAGATTAGCAATATCTGCTGAAGCAAATTTGAAAGGAGCGTTTGCAAATGATTGAAGCCGTCCCCTTAGAGTGGATCTTGACTGTTGCCGCAGCACTCTTCTGCATTGGGCTATTTGGGGCCCTTTCGCGGCGCAATGCGGTGGGGATTTTAATGGGAATCGAGTTAATGTTGAATGCGATCAACCTCAATTTGGTCGCATTTTGGCGTTATTTGAGTCCTCTCTCTAGCACAGGGCCCGTTTTCTCGCTCCTGATTATCACGATTGCGGCTGCGGAAGCTGCGGTTGGCTTGGCCATGGTCATTGCGGTCTATCGGGCCTGGCAGACGGTGAACCTTGATACGGTTGACGCGCTGAAGGGGTAATTTTCAGCCACTATTTGAAACGCAAAATTACTAAGGAGTTCTAAGAATGTTTTTTCTGCACTACGCCTGGCTGATCCCGATCTTACCCTTGCTCAGTTTCATTCTCATCTCGCTGACCCCGATTCGGCACAGCAAACAGATGAGCGGGTGGCTTGCGATTGGGCTAATGGGGGTGGCAACCATTTTCGCGCTCGGCTTGATGGGGGGTGTCACCCAGGGGCTGCGCTTGGGCGAAGGTTCGGCGGTAACTTCGGCTCATACTCCTGAGCAACATGCCCCAGAAACTAGCGAAAACGCTGAAGGGAAGCATGGTAAAGAGGCTTTTGTCTTCCCCGAAGCCAATGTGGTGCAAAATTTCGTGTGGGCCCCTACGGGAAATACTAGTTTTACGATGGGGGTTTACATTGATCCCATTGCCGCAATCGTGTTGGTGATGGTGACAATTACTTCAACCTGTATCCACCTCTTTTCAATGGGCTATATGGCTGCTAATTCGCGCCAATCCCGCTTTTTCTCCTTTATCTCCCTCTTTACCGCTGCAATGTTGGCGATGGTTTTAGCCGATAATCTACTTCTTTTCTTCATTGCCTGGGAGATTATGGGGTTATGCTCCTATCTTTTGATTGGTTTTCTCTACGAGCGCCCGCAAGCCTACCGCGCTGGCATCAAAGCGTTCATTACCACACGCATTGGTGATGTTCTGATGATGCTTGGAATGGTTTACCTTTACACTCAAGCGGGAAGCCTTGCGTTTGGAATGAAAGATGGCCAGATTTTCAATGAGGCTTTCCTTAAACAACTTGCGCTTGGCAAAAATGCACTAGGCTTGACACATGCAACTACCATCGCGCTATTGATCTTTGGGGGCACGGTGGGCAAATCAGCGCAATTTCCTTTGCATGTTTGGCTTCCTGATGCGATGGAAGGCCCGACTCCCGTTTCAGCCTTGATTCACGCCGCGACGATGGTTTCGGCAGGGGTCTTTCTGGTTGGGCGGACTTACCCGATCTTTACTGCTGATGACGGGACAGCTTTACTGGTTGTCTCCGCAATTGGCGCTTTTACCGCGCTTTTTGCGGCTAGCATTGCAGTTGCTCAGTTTGACATCAAACGTATTCTGGCTTACTCAACCCTTTCGCAACTTGGCTTTATGGTTGCCGCTTTGGGTATCGGAGGGTGGGTTGCAGGAATGTTTCATCTCTTAACCCACGCTTTTTTCAAGGCTCTCTTGTTTTTGGGCAGTGGCTCTGTCATTCATGCGATGGAAGCTACAAAATCTATCGAGAAAATTCATCATGACGATGAGTATGCCGCCCAACAAACGGCGCAAGACATTCGCAATATGGGCAATTTGAAAGCCTATATGCCCTGGACATTTTGGGTTTACACCGCAGGCTACCTTGCGCTGGCTGGAATCTTTCCTTTTGCGGGCTTTTGGAGCAAAGATGAGATTCTGGCGGATGCTCAAAATGGTCATTTGGCAATCTATATTGTCTTGACAATTGCCGCTTTTCTCACGGCTTTCTATATGACGCGCCAGTGGCGGGCTGTCTTTTTTGGCGAATATCGAGGGAAAAATCCTCTGATCTATGTGAATCCAGAGCATGTTGCAAGTGATCATCACGCTGCTAAAGATCATGGTCATGTTGCTCACACTGATCAGCATAGTTCCCACAGCGATGAACCGCATGAAAGTCCCTGGACAATCGTTGCTCCCTTAGTGGTTTTAGCGTTTTTCGCAGTGGTCGGTGGCTTTTTCAATCTGCCGTTTGCCGTGCCTGGCGGCCACTGGTTAAGCCATCTTTTGGGACAAGAGAGTGCTGAATTCAACTTTATGGTCGCTGGCATTTCCCTGCTGATCGCCTTAGTGGGCATTGGGGCTGGCTGGTCGTATGCCGAAGTCTTCAAAACCGCGCAGGATAAAGACCCATTTGAAGTTAGTCAGCCAGGCTTATTCTGTTTGCTCAATAATAAATACTACATTGACGAGTTTTATGGGTTGACAGTTGGGCGGATTTCAGATGGGCTTGCGCTTGCTTGGAGTTGGATTGATAGCAAAGTCTTCGATAAACTCCTCAATGGCACAGGGTTTTTTACGCTTTTCATCTCCCGCATAAATTTCATCATTGATGATACTTTGCTCAATGATGGGCCTGATGGGATTGGGAACAATACCCTGACTACTGGGCAAGCAATGCGGCAGACTCAAACGGGCAAAGTGCAAGATTATCTTGCGCTAATCTTTGCTGGCGTGGTGATCTTGGCTTTGATCTATTTATATCGAATGTGAGGTTTTCGCTTATGCCACTTCCTCCCTATCTTTTAGCCTCGCCCGATGGCAATCCCTGGCTGACCCTGCTGCTGCTTTCGCCCTTAGCGGGGATGGTGCTGGTTGGTTTGGCGGGCTGGCTTCGCTTCGATGACCGCCTGGTACGGTTTGGCGTAACTGCTTGGATGTTCATTCCAATTGGGCTGGCGATCAGAATCTGGGCTAGTTTTAATCCAACCTTAACGCAAAATGGCCAGGGAATTATTCAATTTGTTGAAAAAATCCCCTGGATCAATGCGATTAAAGTTGATTACTTCATCGGCTTAGATGGAATCAGTCTACCATTGGTCTTATTGACCGTCGTAATGGCTCCTGTCGCAGCTTTAGCGTCATTTGAAATCACTGAAAAAGTGAAGCTTCACTATGCAATGCTTTTACTTCTCGAAACAGCATTGCTGGGCTACTTTGTATCTCTCAATTTCTTCTTCTTCTTTATCTTCTGGGAATTTAGCCTTGTCCCCGCCTTCTTCCTGATTCAGCTTTGGGGTGGCGAAAATCGTCGTTACGCCGCCTTCAAATTCTTCATTTACACGATGGCTGGTTCAGCAGGAATGTTATTGGTCTTTGAAATCCTCTATTTGGCCACCAGATCGGCAGGTTTCGCAACCTTCGATTTAATCACATTAGGGCGGTTGGGCCAGGGTTTGCCCGTGGAAAATGTAGCTTTGACCTTACGGCAAATCATCTATCAATATGTTGATCTGCTTGGAATCACAAAAGTTCTGGGGACAAACCCGCTTTTGTACACATCCATTGCGCTTGCAGCGATTTTCCTCGCCTTTGCCGTGAAATTAGCTGTTTGGCCATTCCATACATGGCTGCCTGACGCTTACGGTGAAGCACCTGTTTCTGGTTCAATCTTGCTTTCAGCGGTGATGAGCAAAATGGGCGCGTATGGCATGTTGCGGATTATGCTGCCGCTTGTCCCCGACGCAGCGCAATTTCTCGCGCCCGTAATGGGGGCCTTAGCGTTGGTTGGGATTGTGGCTGGGGCATTTGGGGCCCTTTCCTATAATAAAGGCAATATCAAGCGGCTAATTGCCTATACCTCGATCAATCACATGGGTTATGTGATGTTGGCAATTGCTGCTGCCGCTGCAATGCCAGGTTTAGCCAGCCAAGATAGCCGTGCAATCGCTCTAAATGGCGCTTTGGTGCAAATGGTCGCGCATGGTCTTTCGACGGGAGCGCTCTTCTTACTGGCAGGCGCACTTTACAATCGCACCAAAACCTATAATCTGAGCGAATTTGGGGGTTTGCGAACCTTGATGCCGAGCTTTGCTGGGCTTATGGGTTTGGCGATGTTTGCCAATTTGGGGCTTCCAGGGTTTGCAGGCTTTGTCGGCGAATTCTTCATTTTCCGTGGAGCTTGGGCAACATTACCTTTCTTTACCGCATTGGCAACCATTGGTTTGATCTTTACAGCCTTAGCTTTGCTCTTGATGTATCAACGCATCTTCTTGGGGCCAGTTAATCCGCACTGGAAACATCTCAAAGAGCAAGACTTAGGCTTACCAACACTTGAGTTTTGGGCAACTGTCCCTTTAATAGTCATTTTGCTAGTGCTTGGAATCTATCCTGCACCGCTTATGAACCTAACAAATGCTGCGACAACTCAAATGGTTGGCATATTTATGCGAGCATTTTCTGGATAACGCTTGGGCAAAAGGAAAATTATGCACCTCTTTGACATCTCGCCTAACATACCTTGGTTAAGCCTCATTTGGCTCAGTATGGTCGTGCCCTGCCTGATTATTGCCGTCATTCCAAAAGCACAGGTTGAGCTGATGCGCTGGACCGGTGCAGGCTTTTCCTTCATTTCACTGATTCTCTCCCTGCTAGTCTTTTTCGCTTATGACCAGACCCGTGGGGGCTTCCAGTTTACAGAAAACTTACCCTGGATGCCGCAACTTGGCATGAGCTACTTGCTTGGCGTTGATGGCATAAGCCTTCCAATGCTCATTTTGAACGGTTTTATCATTTTTACTGGCTCTTTAATGAGTTGGAACATCCAAAATCGTGCAAAAGAATATTGGATTCTGTTGCTTTTGCTCTCAACAGGGGTTTATGGGGTTTTCATTTCGCTTGATCTCTTCCTTTTGTTCATTTTCTATGAGCTTGCTGTTCTCCCAATGTATCTTCTCATTGGGGTTTGGGGCAGTACGCGCAAAGAATATGGCGCAATGAAGTTGACTATCTTCCTAATGACGGGAAGCGCATTTGCGATCATTGGAATGCTTGCAGTCTACTTTGGGAGTGGCTTGCGAACTTTCAATATGATCCTCTTAGCGAATAATACGGTTTTCTCAAGAGCCTTCCAAGACACTTTCTTTATGCCGATTTTCGTCGGGTTTGCGATTTTAGCAGGTATGTTTCCGTTCCATACCTGGTCGCCAACTGGCCATGTCGCTGCGCCGACGGCGGTTTCGATGCTCCATGCTGGGGTATTGATGAAATTAGGATCGTATGGTTGTTTGCGGGCCGCAATGTGGTTAATGCCGCTTGGAGCGAAAGATTGGTTGCCAATCATCGCGGTTTTGACCCTTTTCAACGTCGTTTATGGCGCAACGATTGCCATGGCCCAGCGCGATTTCAAGTTTATCATTGGTTATTCCTCGGTTAGCCACATGGGTTTAGTCGTTATGGCTCTGGCGACGGGAACCCAAATTGGCTTGACGGGCGCAGTTCTCCAGATGTTCGCCCATGGCATTATGACTGCTCTCTTCTTTGCGGTGGTTGGGCGCATGATTTATGAGCGAACCCATACGCGCCAATTACCTGAATTAGGTGGAATGGCCAAAATAATGCCTTTTGCGGCAGTAATGTTTGCTTTAGGTGGCTTTTCCTCAATGGGGATGCCAGGTTTCGCAGGTTTCTGGGCCGAATTCAACATCTTTATTGGGCTTTGGGAACGTTATCCCTTGATAGCCGTCATTGCCGCGATCTCGATTCCCATTACTGCGGCCTACATTTTGCGAGCGATTTATCAGGTCTTCTTTGGCGAAGTGAAAGACCCCCACTTCTTTGAAATGCCTAAATTAACGTGGCAAGAATATACGGGAGCCACGATTTTAGCGCTGGTCTTGGTCGGCGTGGGGCTTTATCCAGCGATTATCACGGAAATCATCAGTATCGGCGTAGCTCCTGTGGTAGAGCAACTTCACGGTGCTACAAGTATCGCCGGTTATTAGACGAGGAGTCGCCCTATGCCTTCTGTACCTGTTATGCTTCTATTTCAAACTACCGACATTCCGCGCATTTTGCCGGAGATTTTGCTTACCGTTTTGGCGCTTTTGGTGCTTGGTTCAGATATTTTTGAACATTGGGCCAACGACGAAGAGGCTCAACGGGAGCGGATCTATTCTTCTGCTTCGCTAACGGTCATCGGTTTGGGGCTAATTTTCCTTATCACTTTGCTGCAAAGTGGTTATATCTATAAATTGCCCCCTGAAGCGAATTCTACGACTTTGCCCCTCAACTTCTTTATCAATGTCCTGAGGAATTTGCAAAGTGGCGGTCCGGCCAGCGGCCATACGCTCCTGGGCGCTTTTGCCAACGATGACCTAACGATGATTGCTCGGCTGATCTTTCTGGGCGCGGCCTTTCTCACAACCTTGCTAACGGTAGATTTTCGCCCAACCAATGCGCCAGGCGAATTCTATACGCTGCTGCTCTTCTCCACGTTGGGCATGTGCTTGATGGCCGCCTCGACAGAGTTCATTTTGGCTTTCTTGGCTATCGAATTAACCTCGATTCCTCTCTACGTTTTAGCAGGTTATTTCCAAAAACAGACTAAAACTGCTGCTGAAGCGGGAATGAAATACCTTCTTTTCGGGGCTACCTCATCAGCCGTTTTGCTTTATGGCATAAGTCTGGTTTATGGTTTTACGGCTAATGCTCTTCCCAAAGCGGAAAACGTCAATGATCTGACACAATTTGCCCGAATTGCTCAAATTGCGATGGGCAATGGAGGCAACTCAAGCCTGCTGACATTGGGAATGATCTTTATCATCGCGGGGATTGGCTACAAAGTTGCGGTTGTACCTTTTCATTCCTGGTCGCCTGATGTTTATCAGGGCGCAACCGCCCCGATCACCGCTTTCATTTCGACAGCCTCGAAAGCCGCAGGCTTTGTGTTGCTCTATCGCGTGCTGACGGAAGCCTTCCCCAGCCTAGTCGGTTCTGCTTCGTTGGCTCTAACGACGAATTTTGGCGGATGGACAAGCCTCTTAGCTTTGATAGCTTTTCTGACCCTCATTTGGGGTAATTTGGCCGCGTTACCGCAGACAAACACCAAACGCTTGTTGGCCTATTCAAGCATCGCGCACGCAGGTTTTCTCCTAATGGGCATTATCGCTTGGGCTACCATTCAACCTGCCTATCGAACAATGGGTATATCCTCCCTGCTTTACTATCTAATCGTCTATGTTGCAACCAACATCGGGGCTTTCGGCGCGTTAGGCGTTGTTTCCCTCGCGGTTGGAGGCGATGACATTGAGGATTTGAATGGTTTAGCCCAGCGCAACCTTGGTTTAGCGGTTTTGCTGGCGGTCTTTATTCTCTCTTTGGCTGGTATTCCACCGCTGGCGGGCTTCTTTGCGAAGTTCTACATCTTTATGGCAGCTTGGCAGGCGGATGCAACTTGGCTGGTGATTGTTGGTGTAGCTACGACGATTATTAGCCTTTACTACTATTTGTGTCTGCTTAAAGCGATCTTTATCCTGCAACCTTCATCTTCTGAACCTGTAAAGATACCCTTTTCAATGGGTTTAACGCTTGTGATCAGCGTAATTCTCGTCTTCTTGCTGGGTATCTATCCCAATGTAATCTTGCCCATCGTTGATAAAGTGCAAGTCACTGCGGGATTATGAGTTAAATCGCTGCATAAATAAGGTTAAGTCACACCTTCTGTCTAGTCAAGCTACATTACGGATTCCTGGCAGCGTGGAATCCGTTTCCATTTCGCTGAGGAAAACCAACGACAATTCTTCTGAATCCCCGAAAGGATGAGCCTAAAATGGTAAGTTTAACTGAAGCTGAGAGACACGAACGGGCCAAGGAGATTATTGACGAGGCGGCTAAAACTACCGCAGGCACAGCGGCCCTTTTAGCGCAAGGTGCCTTTCTTGGGGCCGACGTTTTGCCCCAAACCGCTTTGTCAATCAAGATGGTCGCGGAAATCGGCGAGCTTTTTGGGCAGCGGGTTGAGAAGTCCGCCGCATTGGTCTTACTTGGGCAGGCAACAGGGATTAACGCAGGCATTGGGGGCACACGGGCCCTCTGGGGAGTCATCCCCATTTTGGGGAATGCGGTCAACGCAGGCGCAACCTTCATCCATACCAAAATTATGGGCTGGTCGATTTACAACTACTTCAAAGCGGAAGAAAAGTTGAAGAAGGTTTTTAAGGAGAGTTCCGCTGAAGAAGTCAAGGTCGCAGCACCTTCTGAAGGGGTAAAGGATTCAGTAAGGACCGAAAGGGAAAGAAGGGAAAGTCCCGAAAATAACGCCGTTCAAGCCTAAGCTTTGCGCTCCCTCAGTTCAATCTTTCGCTCTCCCTCAACCTAACTTTTTCACAACAGGAGCTAAAATGGATACGTTCAAAGCCCTTCTTCTGGAACAGCCTGACGGTCTGCTTCAGGCTTCAATCAAGCAGCTTCCCCTATCCGCATTGCCTGCGGGGGAAGTGCTGGTCGCCATCGCTTATGCCAGCCTTAACTATAAGGATGGGTTGGCGCTTACGGGCAAGGGCAAAATTGCCCGCCACTACCCGCTAATTCCTGGCGTAGATTTTGCGGGGACGGTCAAGGAGTCGCAAGTTGCAACCTTTAAGCCTGGCGACCAAGTAATCCTAACGGGCTGGGGAGTGGGGGAACGGCATTGGGGGGGCTTTGCTCAATTGGCTCGCGTCAAGGCGGAGTGGCTTTTGCCCCTGCCCAAAGGTCTGAGCTTGCAACAAGCCATGGGGTTTGGCTCCGCAGGCTTTACCGCCATGCAATGCGTTTTGGCCTTAGAGGAACACGGCCTCACCCCAGGGGAGCGCGAAGTCGTGGTCACGGGGGCGGCAGGCGGCGTGGGAAGCTGCGCGGTAGCCCTTCTGGCCCAAAGGGGTTACAACGTTGTAGCCTCGACGGGCCGCCCCTCCACCCACCCTTACTTGCGGGAGCTAGGTGCAAAAGCCTTTTTAGCCCGTGAAGTCTTAGCGAGCCAAAAGCGACCTTTGGAATCGGAGCGCTGGGCGGGAGCAGTAGATACCGTCGGGGGCACGACCTTAGCGGGGCTACTTAGCACGATGACCCACGGGAGCAGCATCGCGGTGTGTGGCTTGGCGGGCGGAAGCGGGTTGGAGACTACGGTCTTCCCCTTCATTTTGCGGGGCGTGAACTTACTGGGCATTGACTCCGTGATGTGCCCCTTCCCCCGCCGCCAAATTATCTGGGAGCGGCTGGCCCAAGATTTCCCCTTAGAACTTCTGGCGAAGATGACCCAAATTGCTCCCTTAGAAAGTCTCCTTGGCCTTGCGAAAACCATTGTAGACGGCCAAATTCAGGGTAGAATTATCGTCGATGTCAATGCGGAGGGGTGAAAACGGAGCACGAGCATCTTGCCTACGGGCCAGGCAAGCGGCCTGGTCTACAGCATTAGCCCTTAGCTCCCCGAAGCTTCAGCCCTGGGAGGAAAGCGTGCTTACTGTAGATACCGCATCCTGTTGGCAAATACCGTTATCTGTGGTACAATTTTCTTAATACATGCACGAATCAGATGTCGGCTCAGGTGGTTATGCTTGGGAACTGATTATCTATCGCATCGAAGATTTTGGTATAATGAGGTCTCTTTTGAATTCTTCTGAAAGCGAGAAAGGGATCAGCGAACGATGACTACGCTTAATGGAGCTTCCCTCCTCCAATTTGTCGGTGAAATCCAAGATCGCCAGCAATTTCGAGATTTACATTGGACGGGCCCGTTTGAAAGCTACCTTGATCTCGTGGCCCAAAACCCCCAAATCACTCGCAATGCCTTTCAGCGCGTCTATGACATGATCGTTTCCCACGGGATAGAAGAGTTTATTGATGCCAAAAAGCGCCTTTTTCTCTATAAATTCTTCTCAGATGATTCATTGGGCCGCGATGATGCAATTTTTGGGTTGGAAATCACTTTGATGCGGCTGGTCAACTTTTTCAAAAGCGCGGCGCAGGGCTATGGCACTGAAAAACGGGTTTTACTCTTGCACGGCCCCGTCGGGAGCGCGAAAAGTACGATTGTAAGGCGCATCAAGCGCGGTTTAGAAAAATATACCCGCACTCCTGAAGGCGCACTTTACACTTACGACTGGTTTATGGGCGAAATAGCCGATTTTGATGCGGGGAATGTCAAAGAAACCGATTGGGAACCGTGCCCGATGCACGAAGAACCGCTCCACCTTATTCCTCTGGAGTTGCGCGGACGTTTTTTGGAACGCTTCAATCAGGATTGCCCCCCTCACGAACAGGTCAAAATTGAAGGCAACCTCTGCCCCGCTTGCCGCTACAATTACCGCGACCTGATGCGCCGTTACGAAGGGGATTGGTCGCAAGTTGTGCGCCACATCCGCATTCGCCGCCTAGTTTTCACGGAGCAAGACCGCATTGGCATCGGTACTTTCCAGCCTAAAGACGAAAAGAATCAAGATAGCACTGAGCTTACGGGTGATATTAACTATCGCAAAATTGCTATTTATGGCAGTGATAGTGATCCGCGTAGTTTCAGTTTTGATGGTGAGTTCAATATCGCTAATCGGGGCATTATTGAATTCATTGAAATGCTCAAATTAGACGTAGCATTTCTCTATGATCTGCTAGGGGCTTCGCAGGAACACAAGATCAAATCCAAGAAATTCGCTCAGACCGATATTGATGAAGTCATTGTGGGGCACACAAACGAGCCTGAATATCGGCGCTTAGAGAATAATGAGTTTATGGAGGCGCTGAAAGACCGTACAGTCCGAATTGATGTGCCTTACATCACGCGGCTGCGCGACGAGATTCGCATCTACGAGCGCGATTTTAATCCGCGGCGCGTGCGGGTGCATATTGCGCCCCATACCCTGGAAGTGGCTGCGATGTGGGCCGTTCTGACTCGTTTGGAAGAGCCAAAGAAGCCTAATTTGACTTTGTTGCAAAAACTAAAGCTCTATAACGGGAAGTCTTTGCCTGGCTTCACCGAAGACAATATTAAGGAACTGCGGAAAGAAGCCAAGCGCGAGGGAATGGAAGGAATTAGTCCGCGTTACATTCAGGATAAGATCAGCAATGCGCTGGTTGGTTATCAAGAAGAGGGTTATATCAACCCTTTTATGGTCTTGACTGAATTGGAAACAGGACTAAAGAATCATTCTCTCATCACGAATGAAGAAGAGCGTCGCCATTATCGAGATTTGTTAGCGATTGTACGGGAGGAATACACCGAAATCGTGAAAAACGAGGTTCAACGGGCGATCAGTGCCGACGAAGAAGCGATCAAACGGCTCTGTGCCAACTATATTGATAATATCAAAGCCTATACTCAGCGCGAGAGAGTAAGGAATAAATACACGGGGCAGTATGAAGAGCCAGATGAGCGCTTGATGCGGAGCATTGAAGAGAAAATTGACATCCCTGAATCGCGCAAAGATGATTTTCGGCGCGAGATAATGAATTATATCGGTGCGCTGGCGATTGAAGGCAAGACTTTTGATTATCGCACCAACGAACGCTTACATAAAGCGTTGGAATTGAAGCTGTTTGAGGATCAGAAGGATAGCATTAAGTTGACTTCCTTAGTTTCCAGGGTCATTGATAAGGACACGCAAGAAAAGATTGATGTCGTGAAAAGTCGCTTGATGCGCGATTTTGGCTATAATGAGCAAAGTGCAACGGATGTCCTTAATTATGTAGCTAGTATCTTTGCCCGTGGAGATACCCGCCCTGCTTAAACTAAATCCGTTTTTAGCCTGAACTTTGGTCTTCTCTTTGCTCAAATCGGGGCGAATACCCAGAATAATGTAGTCAATTGCAATCCGCCTATCTATTTGCCTACTTTTCCCAACGAAGAAGCATTGCTTTGTACAGAAGGAATAGTTTATGAAAGACTTAGCAACGCTGGAAATCCCCAAAGAGGTCTATAAGGCTTTGAACGACGCGGCAGGAGCTACGGGTAAAACACCGATTGAATGGATTACCACGCAGCTTCGGCAAACTTCGCCTAGTTATGCTGAGGAATATTTGCGAAGGACGATTCCTGCTGAAATCTACGCATTTATTGAGCAACGGGCCGAGAAAGTGGGAATGCAATCAGGGGTTTTGGCTGAACGGTGGTTAGCGAAATATGGGCATAAGCCTCCGCCTAAGCTCACTGATGAGGAATGGCAAATTGTGCAAGCCCGCATTGGCAAGCCTGAAACCATTTCATCCCTCAAAGCTAATTAAGAGTTTTGGGCTTAAAAGATAGGGTAGTGCAAAAATCAGTAGTGGTGAAGCTTAGGTTCCAGGATTCCAGGAGTCCAAAGGCTTTAGCCTTTGGGGGCCAATGGCTAAAGCCATCGGATTCCAAGACCACCAAAGTACGTACCCTACCCTTATAGGGCTACCAAAGATAGATCAAGCCTTTTGGAGAGTTTCGATGCAGCGAGTCGAGCGCGATCTTAATCGGTTTCGGCAAATTGTGCGGGGGCGAATCAAGAAAAACCTCCGTAAGTATATGTCCCATGGCGAAATGATCGGGCGGCAAGGCAAACGTTATGTCAGTATTCCTTTGCCGCAAATTGATTTGCCGCAATTTCGCTATGGAACGAAACAAAGTGGCGGAGTCGGCCAAGGCGACGGCGAGCTTGGCGACTCGCTGGGCCAAGACAGCGACCAAGCTGGGCAAGGCGAAGCGGGCAGCGAGCCAGGAGCGCATGCGCTTGAAGTTGATATTTCGCTGGAGGAATTGGCACAAATCCTCGGCGAAGAGTTACAACTTCCAAACATTAAGCCCAAAGGCCGCAAGAATATCGTTACCGAAAAAGATCGCTATAGTGGTATTCGGCGCACGGGGCCCGATTCGCTGCGCCATTTTAAGCGGACTTACCGCGAAGCGCTGCGCCGCCAAATCATTTCTGGCGATTATAATCCAGATGATCCAATCATTGTCCCGCGCCGCGATGATATGCGCTATCGCTCTTGGAAAGAAGTTTTGCGCCCAGAGAGCAATGCCGTTATTATTTATATGATGGATGTCTCTGGGTCAATGGGGACAGAGCAAAAAGAGCTTGTGCGAATGACCGCGTTTTGGATTGAAACTTGGCTTAGGTTTCAATATCGAGAGATAGATATTCGCTATATCGTGCATGATGCTGAGGCTAAAGAGGTTGATCAAGATACTTTTTATCACATTCGGGAAGGCGGGGGCACGAAAATCTCTTCGGCCTACAAACTCTGTAAGCGCTTGATTGAGGAACGTTATCCTGCTACGGAATGGAATATCTATCCTTTTCATTTCAGCGATGGCGATAATTGGGGCGGAGGAGATACGCGAGAATGCGTTGACCTCTTGCGAAAAGATATTTTGCCCAAGGTAAATCTCTTTTGCTATGGGCAAGTGCGTTCGCTCTATGGCTCAGGCCGCTTTGCTCACGACCTCGAAGACTATTTGAGCAATGAGGAATTGCTAGTTATCAGTGAAATCTCAGATCGAGATGATATTTACGACGCGATAAAAGAGTTTTTGGGCAAAGGTAAATAGCTTTAGAATTGAAATGCCATGCGAAAAACGCTTCTACCTCCTGAACTTGAATCGGCACGGGAAGAAATCGAAGGCTATGCGCGAGAGTATGGCTTAGATTTTTTTCCGATTCTCTACGAGGTTTTAGATTACCGCACGCTGTATGAAACTGCGGCGCTGGGCGGGTTTCCGATTCGCTATCCCCATTGGCGCTTTGGCATGGAGTTTGACCAACTGATCAAAGGCCATGTTTGGATGGGAAGTACCATTTATGAAATGGTGATTAACACGAATCCATCTTATGCTTATCTTTTAGAAGGTAATGAAACAGTTACGCAAAAGATGGTAATGGCCCATGTAACGGCCCATGTAGATTTCTTCAAAAATAATATGTGGTTTGCCCACACGAACCGCAAAATGTTAGATGAAATGGCCAATCATGCCTCGCGGATTCAGCGCATTATTGAACGCTATGGTTATGAAGTGGTCGAAGACTTCATTGATACTTGTCTTTCGCTTGAAAATCTGATCGATTATCATGCGCCCTACATCAAGCGGGCTGAAGCGCAAACCAAACAGCCTTTGGTCGGCGAGGAGGAAATTCCGCTGGTGCAAGGTCTCAAGGTCGACCATGAATATATGCAGAGTTATATCAATCCGCCTGAGTTTTTGCATCAACAAAAGCGCAAAATTGATGAGGATCGGCTAAAGCAAAAGAGTTTCCCCGAAAGTCCTCAAAAAGATATTCTCCTTTTTCTACTAAATTATGCACCTTTAGAGCGTTGGCAACATACAATTTTGGAAATCGTGCGAAATGAGGCTTATTATTTTGCGCCCCAGGGCATGACAAAAATCTTAAATGAAGGTTTTGCAAGCTATTGGCATTCCACGATTATGACGCAACGAGCTTTGAAAGCCTCAGAAATCATTAGTTTTGCTGATTTGCATAGTGGCGTGGTGGCGACAAGTGGGGGAAGGCTTAATCCCTACAAGTTGGGCATAGAGTTATTGCGGGATATTGAAGATCGGTGGAATAAAGGGAAGTTTGGCAAAGATTATGCAGAATGTGATGATATTCAGGCAAAGCGGCTTTGGGATAAGCAATTGGGCTTAGGGCGACAGAAAATCTTTGAGATTCGCCGCTTGTACAATGATGTTACATTTATTGACGAGTTTCTAACGCCTGAATTTATCGCGGAGCAAAAGCTCTTTACGTTTGAATACAATCGGGATACCGATCTATACGAAATTGCTAGTCGGGAATTTGAAGAAATAAAGCAGAAGCTCCTTTTTCGTTTAACTAATTTTGGGCAGCCATTTATTTATATTGAGGATGCAAACTATAATAATCGAGGCGAACTCTTTTTAAGGCATCGGCATGAAGGTGTTGATCTTCAATGGAACTATGCACGAGATACGATGCACAATTTGCACAAACTTTGGACGAGGCCAATCAACTTAGAAACAATGATTGATGAGCGGAAACGAGTCATTACTTTTGATGGAATTGAGTTTAGCGAGCGACGGCTTGACTAATAGCGCAGCCCACTCGCCCCAAACGGTGCGCCACTTACTGGCGACAGCCACCGATCTCCTTCAAGCCAGTAGCTCCACGCCGCGTTTGGATGCCGAAATCCTCTTAGCCCATGCTTTGCACTGGCAACGAGCGCATCTCTTGGCCGAATACGACTTTGTGCCGTCTGAAGCGCAAGGGTTAGCTTTTCGCAAACTTATGGCACGCCGAGCTAAGGAAGAACCCGTAGCCTATCTGCTTGGGCAGCGCGAATTTTATGGCATTGATTTGCTGGTTGATAAGCGGGTTTTGATTCCGCGCCCCGAAACCGAGTTGGTCGTTGAACAGGCTTTGGCCCTGGCGCTGGACACAAAACCTCAGAAGCCGCCTTTCACTATTGCGGATGTCGGCACGGGGAGCGGAGCATTGGCGATTGCGCTGGCTAAACACCTCCCTGGCGCTCGCCTTTATGCCACTGACATCTCGGCTGATGCGCTTTATGTCGCGGCGGTGAATGTAACCCGCTGCGGCCTCTCCCGCCAAATAACCCTCCTTCACGGCAACCTCCTTTCGGCCCTCCCGCGCTCCCTGGACATGATTGTGAGCAATCCTCCTTATATGATCTTGAGCGAGGTTTCGTCTGCCGTTGCACTTTATGAGCCAAGGTTGGCTTTGGATGGTGGCCCCGACGGGCTTCAAATCTATCAGCGCCTTTTTGCCCAAGCTGGAGCTTGGCTCCGCCCACAAGGCCGGTTAGTTTTGGAAATCGGCGCAACCCAAGCCCAAGCCGTTACCGACCTCGCTCGTGCCTTTTTCCCCAAAGCGCAGCTCAAGGTCTATCCTGATTTGGCCCAGCAAGACCGCGTTGTGACAGTGCAAACCTAATCGTTCGCTTAAAAACTATGGCCTAAGCGCCACATGCAAAGCTGTGGATTCCTGCTTTTTGGAATCCGCAGCTAAAGATTCCTAACTTTTCGTTAATTGAAGTATAGGCTACTTCAGATAATCGTATGACTCTTTTTAGGGGGTTTTCAAATGGAGCGGTTTTATAATCTCAGTCTGCGCTGGCAGATCTTGCTCGTGGTTGTGCCCGTGTTACTGATCAATTTTGGGGTTGTTGGGACAGCTTATATCGGAGTTGTGGATAGTAAGGAACGCGAAAATTGGGTCGATCATACCAATAAGGTTATGGTGACTTCAAAAGATTTAGTTGTTTGTTTGTTACAGATGGAGCTTGGGGAGCGCGGGTTTGTGATGACGGGGGACGAGAATTTTCTAACCCCCTACAACGAGGGGCTTAAATGTTATAACGATAAGCTGGCAGCGCTCAATGAACTAGTCGATGACAACGCCAGCCAAAAGCCACACTTGGTAGCGATTGATGAATCCGTCAAATCCTGGCGCACCGAAACCCTGGAGAAGATGATCAATCTCCGCAAAGAGATCAATGCGGGGCGGGCCCAAGTTACTGACATTGCTCCAATGACGCTTCAAGTCAATAGTAAGGCTCACATGGATAAGGTTGAAGCCGAGCTTGCCGCCTTCAACCTGGCCGAAGTGGAATTGCTCAATGTCCGTTTGGCCGATGCGAGGCAAGCCAGTGAGCAAGTCAAGCTGACCTTGATCTTTGGTATGACAGGCGCTTTGATAATGGGGTTGGGGATCGCGCTCGTAGTAGCTACAGGGATTGCCAAACGGATTAACCAAGTGGCCCAAGCCGCAGACCAGATGGCCAATGGCCACCTTGAAGCAACTGCTAATTTGCCCAAAGGTGCGGATGAGGTCGGCAAACTGGCGAATGCTTTTATCCAAATGGCGACGACTATTCGTTCACAAATTACGGCCCAGGAGCAAGCCAATGCTGATTTACAGGAGACCATCGAGCGGCTCAATGGGCTAACCAATCAGTTAAAAAATGCCATTGCCCGCATTGCGGCGGCGGCTACTGAAATTATGTCAGCTACGACCCAGCAAGCCTCCAGCGCCACTGAACAATCGGCGGCGATCAATCAAGCGACGACGGGAGTTGAAGAAGTCAAGAGCATCGCCCTCCAGACGGCGCAAAAAGCTGAACAAATTGCCCAAGATGGCCAGAAGACTTTGGCGATTGCCCAACAAGGAACCCAGGCCGTGGAAGGAACAATTGAAGGGATGGGGCAGATTCGGGAGCGCGTCGAGACCATTGCCCGTACAATCTTAGACCTTTCAAAGCAGACGCAAGAGATTAGCTTTATCACCACCACGGTGAGCGAATTGGCCGACCAGAGCAACTTGTTGGCGTTGAACGCGGCGATTGAAGCGGCTAGAGCGGGCGAGCAAGGCCGCAGCTTCGCGGTGGTCGCGGGCAATGTGCGCGAGTTGGCCGAACGTTCCAAAGAGGCTACGGCGCAAGTGCAAACTATTTTGCGCGAGATTCAGCGAGCAACCAATGCGGCAGTCTTGGTGACCGAAGAGGGCACAAAAGGCGTAGAAAATGGGGTGCGGTTGGCGATGGCCGCAGGCGGCGTAATTCACCAGATTGCGAATGAGATCGAACAAGGAGCCCAGTCTAATACGCAAATGGCCATTGCGGCCCAGCAGCAGACCACGGGGATGGAACAAATCGGCCAGGCGATGCGGGAGATTCAGCAGGCGACCACCCAGTCCCTTGCCAGCACCCGCCAAACCGAAGCTGCCGCCAGAGACTTGCACACCGTGGCCCAATCGTTGCAACGGACGCTCCTTCAGAACGAATAATTTAGCCGTAGCGCGGGCATCTTGCCTGCGCGGGCCAGACCGATTTGTTGGGTTTAGCCGTAGCGCGGGCATCTTGCCTGCGCGCCAGACCGCCAGGCAGGATGCCTAGCCTACATCCTAATTTCGCGCAACCTTTTGACCAACTTCACTGTTTCAACGCTTACCGTAATAACTTTCCCAATCAAACGCACGATATATTGCGGCTCATCCGCCCGATTCGGGTCATTTGTGATCCCGCTCCGCTTATCTGTCGTGGTCTGATATTGATCAAGCACCCATTCCAAAGCTGACCGATGGCCCAATTGATATTCAAAGGCGCTGACTGGAATACCTTTCAACGTCAAACAGCGATTGACGATGATTGCAGCTTTCTCTTTAGTCAGCTTCATCTTCTCTACGCGCCACATCCAGGGAACCTTCTGATTTTCAACCCATTCCAAAGGATATTCTTCCACCGTTTCATAGTTCAAATGCAGATCAGCCAGCTTTTGCCCAATGTCGACCAGCGTCAAAAAGGTTTGGCGATCCCCAACCAGAGGAAGACGCGGCAATTCGCGCTTGAGGTTTTCTTGATAGCGTTCGCGGTAAAGGGGATGATGCAAAAGCGCATAAACATAGAAGAAAATCGCTTTTTTCGCTGAGCCGTAGCCTTCGGCAAGCTCAGGCAACGAATCGCCCACCCCGCTGGTTGAGCTTGCCGAAACCTTGCCTTCGGCAAGCTCAGGCCCCGGCCCGACCTCCCCACGGTTGAGGGGTGGTTGAGCTTGCCGAAACCTCGAAACCAGCAGGTCTGGGCCATATTGCGCTTCAAACTGTTTAACCGCCCAATCCGTGATGTTTTCCTTACGCTTGCCACCATCTTCCGCGTAGGTATAGAAGGGGAAACATTGCGAACTGGCCCCAAAACCTGCCGTTACGACTAAGTTTGGAAGGCGGTTAGTTACGAGACAAGTGAAAGGCCTTTCTGCGCCTAAGCCCGTTAAACAGATAATCAGATTCTCTGCTTCGCTGGCCGGCGTGGGGAGGATCCTTGGGAATTGATAGATTTCCTCGCTAAAAACCTGCTCAAAGTAATAGTTTTGGGGCGTAAAAGGCCGATAAAGCGCAGACCGTATTTTTGAAGCATCAAATTCAAGCTTGATCCCGCGCAGGAGACTCCGTTTTGTCCGCCTAACCCATTTCAAAACCTTCTCATCAACTTGCAAAAAACCTTCAATATTTTTAGGTTGACCCTGTTGCAACCAGCGCTGTTGTTCAGCAAGGTAGTTTGCAATCATCCTTTGCACAGTTTGAGCAAGTTTTGCCCTATCAAAGTTATACACATAAGTATCTTCGCCAGAACAAATCCCTCTACAATAAGTTTTGAAAAGCGCTTCGGGCTGAGATGCTGCCTTCGCCTCTTTCGTTCCCAAAGGCAAGAAAGTCGCAAAATCAGCAAGTAAACCATCTGTAAGCCAATTGTTTTTCGCATCTGGCTGCAAGATTTGCCATTCAAGGCTTTCAATACTCTGGGATTTGGTTAGCAAAGCTAATTTTTCTGCACCCGTTTTTTGGTCAGCAAGCGCGTGGTAAAGAAGCGTAGCTTTGGCCGGAGCTTCGGCGAGCTTTGCTTTGTTCCGCACTAAAATCGTGATGCTTACGCCGACCATAATCCCAAAAACACTTCCGCCACCACCTTTACGAGCGTTACCGCCCAGATTAAGATGATAGATTGTGGTAAAATCTTGCAAAAGATGCTGGCGAAAACCATCAAAAGCGATCCCTTCCAGAAAGCCATTATTGCTGACAAAGCAAATAATGCCATCTTGCCCAGCCAAACGGTCTACAGCCCAGCGAAAGAATTTAATATAGGCATCACTGAGCGCATTTTTGTTGGTCGCCCGCGAGGCTTTCGCATAAGTTTCGCGGATGCGGCTATCAATCACAGCATATTTACGATTTTTGTTGTTGTCATTTTCATTTTGCTGCCCCACATTGTACGGCGGATTGCCAATAATCACGGTAAGTGGTGCTGTTTCTGTTTGCTTTCGCTCCTCCACCGTTTCAGGGCAAGCTAAAGTATCAATCAACCTAAGCCCAGGATAAGCAACATAGGAATTCATCAATTCAAAGTAGCAAGATTCAATATTCAAAGCCGCGATATAATAAGGGAAGAGTAAGACCTCGTTGCAAAAGATTTCGTTTTCATATTTGCGCTGGAGGTCTTGGCGCGAAATGCGTTTGAGCAAATTGAGAATAAAGTTGCCCGTGCCAACGCAAGGGTCAAGAATTTTCACGGTGGGCGCGGCCAGCGCAAGATTAAACTCTTGCTGCAAAATTACTTCGACGCTGTTCCACATAAAGTCTACAATTTCTTGCGGCGTATAGATGATTCCGTGGGTATCTGCCTGTTTAGTGGCAAAACTTTGCAAAAAGCTTTCATAGAACAGATTAAGCAGAGCTTGTTTGGTTGTAAAATCTATGCTTTGCTGGATGTTTGTCTCAATTGTTTCGTAGAATTCAGCAAGTTCGCGCAGAAAAACGTGACGGTCAAAGCCACTTTGCGCTAGAGTCTCGCTGACCTTAGCTATTTCAGCCCTCAGCAGATTATGCTTCAAGACTGACGAATTAACGAAAAAGCTTTGCAAAAACCGCTCTGTGAGCAAATGTTGTACCAAAAGCTCTTTGACTGCGGCCTCACTGAGCGTCGGCTGCAAAAGTTTTTGACAAACCAGCCCCAAGTGCTTGAAAGCAGCCTTAAAATCAGCATTCTGGGCTAATTCCTCGTCTAGGCGCTGAGTCAAACCTTCTGCTAAAGCAGGAATGCGCTTCTGAAACTCTCTTAAAGCTGTTTGCAACTTAGTTTAACTCCTTTTGACTTTTGACTGTGGGATGCCTGTCCTATTTTATGAGACAGGCAGGATGCCTGTCCTACTTTTAAGTTTGCAAAAGAAAAGGCTTTTACGGTTTTCAAAACCGCAAAAGCCTCCACCGCTTGACTTCATGCGGCTTACATTACTTTTTGTTTGCTTTGAGCCAAGCTAAACCGCGTTGGGCTGCCACATTGTTGGGTTCGATCTCCAGCGTGTTTTCCAGCGCCGTCGTTTGGTCATCGGGGTCTTCCACTGCGCCACTGAGCCAAAGCCAAGCCTCAGCATTAGCTTCGTCAGCCTCAACAACGCGCAACAAAATTTCTTGGGCCTGCTCACGGTTGCCATTTTTCAGCGCCAATGCGCCATCGTAAAGCCATTCAGCGATCTGTTCTTGCGATGCGGTCATGGGAAAGCCTTTCGATTCAAGGTTTGGGAAGCGAGGAAGCGGGAGCCAATGTTTCGGGCAAACCTGCGCGACAGAGAACGACTTGTTCGCCATTCTGAGTCGTATGCAAGGTGTAAGTTTGATTTGCCGCACTAAAAGTCAATTGATAACCAGGAATAATCATTTGGGCGTAAGCCGTTTTGGGCGCTGGGCAGCCTAAAGCTCCGTCGGGCCAATCCTGGGCCGTCGCGGCGGTGAGCGTGAACACGGTTGGCGGTTGGCCGAGATATTGGGCGAGCGCAGTTTGGGCCTGCGTGAGCAAAGCGGCAGGCACGGCGGCCAGAGGCGCAGCAGTTGGCGCTGAACGCTTGAGATTGCTGGCTCCTGCGCTGCAACTGGCCAAAAGTAAAAGACCAGTCAACGCCCAAATTTGACACAAGCGAATTGTAAGGTACACTGGGAGCGATTCCTTTCTGAAATTTGCCTTGCATTTTCCCAAAGCTTCGAGCTTGGAAGAAGCAGTGGGAAATAGATTGAAATATGTTAGATTCAACTTATGAAGCGCCAGAGCTAGATTTTGTGATTGACCTAGCTTATCGCGCTGGGGCCTTGCTTAGGGCGGGGCTGGAGCGCGAAATTACCGTCGAGCATAAAGGGCGGATTGATTTTGTCACCGAAGTAGATCGCGCCAGCGAAGACCTGATTGTCAAAGCGCTGCGGGCCCGCTACCCAACCCACCGCATTATCGCGGAAGAAGGGGGCACAAGCGAAGCTGAGAGCCATTCCACCTGGCTGATTGACCCGCTTGATGGTACGACCAATTATACCCATAAATTTCCTTTTTGTACCGTTTCTTTGGGCTTGTTGATCAATGATCAACTCGCTTTGGGCGTGGTCTATGATCCCTTTCGAGATGAGTTGTTCGCTGCCAAAAAGGGCCAAGGAGCGCGATGCAATGGGCGCAAAATCCAAGTTTCGCCCACGCCGAAGCTTGAGCAGGCCTTAATTTCGACAGGTTTTGCCTATGACCGAGCGACGAATCCTGCCAATAATGTAGCTGAATTTACGCGAGTGGTCTTACGGGTGCAAGGGATTCGGCGGACTGGCTCGGCGGCGCTTGATCTCTGTTACGTAGCGGCAGGGCGCACTGACGGCCATTGGGAATTGGGGCTTCAGCCCTGGGATACGGCGGCAGGCGCGTGCATCTTGACTGAAGCGGGAGGCCAATTTACCGATTGGCAAGGTCAACCTTGGACTCCTTGGCAAAAGCGGATGGTCGCCACCAATGGTTCTTTGCACCAGGAATTATTAGCGGTCTTGAACGGTTAAACTAAAGCGTATGGCATATTATACCCGTGATAACCTCCCATCTGGCTCCGTTTTGGGCCCGCGTCGCCCGACCATCAACGAGTTTTTCCTTTCTTCCTATACCCTCAGCATCTATGAAGGTTGCGAAATTGGCTGCCCCTACTGCGATGGTTGGGCTTATACGCCTCGCGCCTTGAACGAGCGTGTAAATGTTCCCTTTGACCTTGTTGAACGCCTGGAAGTTGAGTTAGCTGACATAGATCAGCGCGATCTGATCGCTATTAGTACATTGAGTGACCCTTATCAGCCTGCGGAGCAAAGCTACCATATCACGCGCCAGGTTTTACAGCTTTTGGCGGACAAGGGGCAACCTTGCCTGGTCTTGACCAAAGGGGTGGGGATTAAGGAGGATTTTTCGCTCTTGCAGAAGATCAATGAGCAAAGTTTGGCCATCGTCATGACCACGTTGCTCACGGTAGATCGCTATCTGGCCGAAAAGATTGAGGGGAAGGCTTATCCGCCAGCGTTGCGCTTAGAGATGCTGGCGGCAGCCAAAAAAGCGGGGCTGCCGATAGGGGTGGCGCTTGTGCCCATCATTCCCTACGTCAATGATACTGACTATTCAATGAGTAGCCTTTTGCGAGCTTGCATAGAGATCGGGGTGGATTTTTTTGTTTGGGATTTTCTGCATATTCCCAATGTTCGGCATCGCTTTCGGATTAACCAAATCTTAGCCAGCATCGGTTCTTATCCCCCCAGCTACTACCGTGATATTTACCATGAGCAGCCCTTGCCGAGTGTGGAATATCGGGCCGAACGGAGTACCGAACTTTTGCGCCGCTGCGATAATCTTAATTTGGCCAGCCGTGTGCCCCAGCGCGTCTTTGCGGGAAAGCTCCGCCCAGCCAATGAAGCCGCGATCTTACTCAAACACGCTGCTTTTCGGGATGTCACCCATGGCCGGGTTCATCTGGCCAACATGCACCGTGAACTTGCAGACCTGATTTATCGGGGGGAACCGATTCCCGCCAAGCTTCGGACTACCCCTCTCTGGCCCCAAATGGAAACGATTTTGGGCGAGTTACCATTGCCTACAGGAGATATTTGATTGAACCACCTGCTTCTGGCTGCTTCGCAAGGGTTTTTGGGAAATTCTTAGCTTGATTTGCCAACCGCGCCTTGAGTTTCTGGCGGTTTTTTTTAAGCTGCGCCTGATAAGCGGGCTGGCGCAAAGAAGGCGTAGTCATGATTAGCGCATCTTCCCCATCGTCCGTATAGTAATGGCGACGTTTCCCCATTACTTCAAAGCCATATTTGCGATAGAGGTTTTGCCCAACAACATTAGAAACTCGTACTTCCAGCGTTAAGAGATCAATTTCTTGCGTCAAGGTCTGATCAATTAGCCCATTCAGGAGTAATTCGCCAATGCCGTGGCCCTGGTAAGTCGGGGCTACGGCCAGCGTTGTGATATGTACTTCGTCCACCCCAAACCACAAGCCGCCATAGCCGACCAGCAAATCCCCCGCCAAAGGGTCAGAATTCGAAGCGCCAAAGAGCAAGGTAGCCAGAGTCTGAAGGAACCCTGAACCTTGGGCTTTTGGGCTAACTTTCTGAGTTCCGTCTTTGCACCGCGCCACAAGGTAATGACAAGTTGCGGGCGAACGTAACTCGCGCAGGTAGGTTATGGCGGCCCAGGGCGTGCCAAAACATTCGCGGTCTATCTGGCGCACGGCGGCGACATCGGTTTCTTGCATTAGTTCAGTGTAAAACAGAGGGGGCCTCATTCAGCTAAAAAGGGCCCTTTGGGCTACCAAAACCCAAAGGGCCATGCAAGAATCGCTAGGGGTTGCTAGGGCTTTTCTTCGCTAAGGCCTTTGCGGTTTGCACTGTGAGGAGGCTCTGAAAAGCTCCATCTTTGCCAAACCCCCCACCTGTTTGAAATTTACCCGTTACTTCAACTAGTCCCCAGACAAAGCTATTATTGGGGCCAACATTCAGTAAGGGTGATTGATCTGGGGGGAAACCTTCAAGCCAGACGCGCTCGCCCAACGGATGCGGGCTGCTTCCACCTTCTTCTGTGCCGACCCCTTCTGCCAAAACCCAAATCACCGAATTCCAAAAATAGTAGCCTTGCGTGGTGATTGTCTGCCCTTCATAGCGTTTTGGTTCTTTTTGAAGATCAAAAAAGGAAACTTTCCCCGCTTCAAGCGCAGAATTATTGATTTTATGTTCGATGTATTTGATTTGTTCGATAGCTTCGGCTTTGGTCACTTGGATTTGATAGGGATATTGGCCCTCAGAGCCATATTTCCCAATGGTAAACCGCCCTTTGACTCGGACAAAACCATAGACTGCGTCGCCAGGGCGATGCAGATTGGTGGTTACTTCAGCAGGAAACCCCTCAACCCAGATCGCATCCCCAAGGGGTTGGGCATCAAGCCCATTATCTAAGGTGCTTACGCCCAGAGCCAAAACCGAAAGCCCAGGGTTGCCGGGCCGCCAGACATAAGCCCCATCTACGGTAAGCTCTTTGTCTTTGTAGGTTTGGGCAGCTTTCGTAAGGTCTTGAACATAAAGCGTCTCTGGAGCACGGCCACAAGTAACGAGCAAAAGCTGCCCGACCAAAAAGAAGATCCCCACTGTCGTCTTCGAGCCTCTCAGGCCTTGCTTCGCCCACATTGGGGCACTGATCATGGAGCTGCCACCTTCCCAAAATAAGTTTTTCGATTGCTTTTGGTTGCTAAACCACAAGGGTAGTTTAATTCTCTGGGCTATTATAATAGAATAGACCGTGGTTTGCAAACTCTCGCAGGCCCAAAAAAGGAATTTGCCCCCGCTTGTTTTACTCTGCTGGCCCCATTTTAAACCAGCCCCAGCTTGCCGCTATCGCGGGGGTTGACTCTCGGAGTCCCCGGCTAAAGCTGTTGATTCCAAGGTCGCGGGGGTCTGGGCAACAGCTAAAGCTGTTGATTCCAAGGTCGCGGGGGTCTGGGCAACAGCTAAAGCTGTTGATTCCAAGGTCGCGGGGGTCTGGGCAACAGCTATCGAGGAGGAGGTTTTAAACCAGCCACTTCATGGTATAATTGATAGCACATTGCTTTTTTAAGTTGGCTGGCCGCTCCCAGCCAGAAAAATCCCTCGAAAGCCCAAACCTTGTGGTTTGGGCATAATCGCAAAGAAGAGGCATTTTGGGCCTTGCTTTGGGAGTTTTCCGCTTCAACAAAATGTAATCCGCAGCGAGCTATTTAGCACTAAAGCAAGGAACTATGTTCCCACTTAAACGCTGGGCTTCGCGCCAGCGTTTTCTTGAATCTTTGTTGCCCATTCGTTCCTTTATCATTTCACATTTCAAACAGGAGTACGATAGATGCCAGTAGAATTTCTCTGGGCCGTGGCGCTTTTCAGCACGGGCCTGGTGGCTGGAGGGGGCTTGGGGGTCTTTTGGGCCACCAACAGCGCCAATTCCCGCATCCAGCAGCGCGAACGCGAAACCCGGCTGTTGCAAGAAGAGGCCCGCTCCCAGTACAAAGAGTTGAGTTTACAAGCCAAAGCCGAAGCCTTCCAATTGCGGGCGGAGACCGAAGAGGAGTTAAAGAAAGCCCGCCAGGGCCTGCAAAAACAAGAGGAGCGCATTCAGCGCAAAGAGGAAAACTTAGACCGCAAACTTGAAGGCTTGGAACGCCGCGAGCGCCAGCTTCAAAACCGTGAGCGCCAAACCGACCTAACTTACACCGAGGCCGAAACTCTCCGCAATCAACAACTGACTGAGTTGGAACGCATCTCAAAGCTAAGTCTCGCCGAAGCCCAGGAGCTAATTTTAACCCGCGTGGAGCAAGAGACACGGGATGCCGCTGCTCGCCGGATTCGAGAAGTGGAGCGGGCCACGGAGGAAGACTCTAAGAAGTTGGCCCAAAAGATCATCGGCTTGGCGATTCAGCGCTATGCGGGGGAATGTGTAGCCGAAATGACGGTTACGACGGTTAGTTTGCCGAATGAAGAGTTGAAAGGGCGCATCATTGGGCGCGAAGGGCGCAACATCCGCGCTTTTGAACAGATTACAGGCGTGGATATCATCGTTGACGATACCCCCGAAGCCGTTACGCTTTCATGTTATGACCCTGTGCGCCGGGAAGTCGCTCGTTCTTCGCTCATTAAGCTGCTGAAAGATGGCCGAATTCATCCTTCGCGCATCGAAGAAGTGGTTTTGAAGACGCAGCAAGATGTTGATCAATTGATGCGCGAGGAAGGGGAGCGAATCGCTTACGAAGCGAATGTGCAAGGGCTGCATCCTGACCTGATAAAGATGTTAGGGCGCTTGAAATTTCGCACGAGCTATGGGCAAAATGTTTTACAACACTCTTTGGAATGTTCGCTTTTGGCCGCACACATGGCTGCCGAATTGGGGGCGAACATTCACGTAGCCAAGACTGCCGCTTTGCTCCACGACATCGGCAAAGGGATTGACCACGAGGCGCAAGGCCCCCACGCCCTTATCAGCGCCGACCTTGTCCGTCGCTTGGGGCGTTCGCCGGCGATTGTCCATGCCATTGCGGCCCATCACAACGACGAAGAACCTCAAACCGTCGAGGCTTTTTTAGTACAAGCCGCCGACGCGATCTCTGGCGGGCGGCCTGGGGCGCGACGCGAGACCTTGGAGCTTTATATCAAGCGGCTGGAAGCTCTGGAAACCATCGCATCTTCCTTTACGGGAGTGCAACGGGCTTTTGCCATCCAAGCGGGGCGCGAAGTGCGGGTTTTGGTGCAGCCCGAAACTATAGATGATCTCGCCAGCATTCATTTAGCCCGTGACGTAGCGAAGAAAATCGAAGAGAGTCTCCAATATCCTGGGCAAATTCGCGTGACCGTGATTCGGGAAACGCGAGCCGTTGAATACGCTCGCTAAATGCGGGTTGGGTCAAGCCCCTTTGGGTCGCAATGCCCAAGGGGGCTTTTCATTTCCCTGTGGAGGATAGGCATCTTGCCTGTCATTCGGAGGATAGGCATCTTGCCTGTCATTCGGAGGATTTGGCATCCCCAGCCTGGCCCAAATTATTTGGCTTCTGAAAAGTTTTAAGCTATAATAGCGGCGGCGTAGGATAGGCATCCTGCCTGTCGCCCGTCACGCAGAAGAAATAAAGATTCATGGAAGAAATAGCTCGTTTTCTGGCGGAACATCATCCTTTCGATCTCTTAGGGCCGGAGCAAGTTCAACACCTCACAGAGACGATTCAGATCGAATACTTTGGCCCCAGCCAGGATATTATGACTTATGGGGGTAAACCGACGGAATTCCTCTATATCCTGCGGCGGGGAAGCGTTGATTTATTGCGCGAAGATGAACAAGGTTTACAAGTCTTTGATACCCTTAGCGAAGGCGAAATCTTTGGGCATCCCTCTCTGATTCGGGGCAAAGCCCCTATTGTTACCGTTCGCACCCGCGAAGAAACTTTAGTTTATCTCTTACCGGCCCCTGTTTTCCATCAATTACGTCATGATGAGCCACTCTTTGCGCGGTTCTTTGCGGCTTCTTCCCTTGAACGCCTCAGGCACGCGCTCAAGTCCCGCCATGCCAAAGCTTCCCCAGAGCTTTTTCAGCTGCGAATGCAAGACCTCATTCGGCGACCCATCATCACCATTGCCGCGACAGCCTCGGTGCGGGAAGCCGCGATTCTGATGCGCGACCTTAACGTCTCCAGCCTCGTCGTGAAACATGATCCCCTGGGCATCATCACAGACCGCGATTTACGGAATCGGGTCCTGGCTGGAGGTTTGAACGACACCGCGCTGATAGCCCAAGTCATGACCAAACCAATCATCACCTTGCCAAGCAACAGCTTGGTCTTTGAGGGTTTGATGTTGATGTTGGAGCGCGGGATTCACCACATGCCCGTTACCGCCAATGAACAAGTGATTGGCCTGGTGACCCATACGGAGATTCTGCGCCAGCAAAGCCGCAGCCCTTTGCTGCTCCCGCGCCAATTGCAACGCGCCCGTTCAATTGAGGATCTTAAGATCTATACCCAGCAAGTTACTGAAACCGTGGGTTCGTTGTTGGATTCGGGGGTGCGGATCAGCGATCTTGGCCGGGTGGTGGCGTTGTCCCACGACGCGCTGGTCGGGCGGTTGTTGGCCGATGCAGAAAAAATCTTTGGGCCACCGCCGTGCCCTTATGCCTGGATCGTGTTAGGCAGCGAGGGGCGCTATGAGCAAACTTTGCGGACTGACCAGGATAATGCCTTAATCTATGCGGATGCCGAAGCAAGTGAAGCCGAAAGCTATTTTGCAGCCTTGGCCCAGCAGGTCGTTGCTTGGCTAGTACAATGTGGGTTTCCCCTTTGCCCTGGCGAGATAATGGCCACCAATCCGCAATGGCGACAACCGCTCGCAGTCTGGCAAAACTACTTTCGGGGCTGGATTGACACGCCGAACGAAAATGCGCTTATGCGGCTGGCCATCTTTTTTGATTATCGCCGCCTTGGGGGGAAGTTGGATGTTGAGCAGGCTCTCAGGCCCATTATTCGGCGCAGCCGCGAAAACCGCATCTTTTTAGGGCGCATGGCCCGAGCGGCATTGCGCCAGCCTGCACCGTTGAGTTTCTTTCGCCATTTTGTCCTGGAACGCAGTGGCAAAGCGCGTGACCTCATCGACCTCAAAGTTCGGGGCACAGCCCTGATTGTCGACCTGGCTCGCATTTTCGCTTTGGAATGTGGCTGTACTGACACTAGCACTTTGGCTCGCTTGCGGGCGGCAGGGATTAGCAGCAGCCTCAGTGAAGCGGGAGCCGAAGAACTGGCCGCCGCCTTTGAATTGATTAGTTTGCTGCGTTTGCGCCACCAATACAGACAGTTGCGGCAAGGCGAGGAATTGACGAACCAAGTGCCGGTTTCGCGGCTCACGAGCCTGGAGCAGCGCGAGCTAAAAGAAGCCTTGTGGGCCGTGGCCCGCATTCAGCGCAGCGTCGAGGTTTTGTTCCAAACCGAACTTTTTGCCTAAGCCCCTAGGGCTGCTGGTTGAGTGGTAAGTGAGCTTGCCGAACTTGCCCAAACCAAAACGATTGCAGATTCTAACTACCTGTGCTATGCTCTTGGAAAAGCACAAAAGGTTAGGCTTTTTAAGAAGGAAGCACTATGAACACACTTGGCCCGTGGGAACTTCTGATTATTCTGGCGATTATCGTCGCCCTTTTCGGGGCCGGCAAAATAGCGGGAATGGGCGCAGCCCTGGGCAATAGCATCCGCGAATTCAAGCGGGCAATAAATGATGGCGAGGCCTCAACCTCCAACGCAAGCAAAGCCGAAAAACCTCCCACCCAAGACCTTTAAGAATTGGTTTGGAATAGCTCTGCTGGAAGCCCAAGAGAGCCATCACGTCAAGCGGCGTGAGGGTTTTCCTGGGCTTTCTGTTAAGCGAAAAAGCTTCCTTTCGCCATTTTTACCAAGGAAACCAAAATGCCGCAAACCAACGAAGCAGATTTCCAAGCTGAAATCGACTCGCTTCAGCACCGCGTGACGGAATTGGAACAAGTCCTCGTCCGCCAAGAAACTTATTTTGAAACGCTCCACACGATCACCTTGGCTTTGATGAATAAATTGGATGTTGTCAGCCTTTTGGAAGAGATTCTGCGGCGGGCAGCAGAATTGCTTAATACTCCGCACGGCTATCTCTACCTTGTTTCGCCTGCGGGCGATCTATTAGAAAACAAAATTGCTACGGGACAATTTCAGAAGTACATGGGTTGCCACCTTAAATCTGGCGAAGGGCTGGCAGGGAAAACTTGGGCCACCGGGCAACCCCTAGTGATCACCAATTACCACGTTTGGACTGGTCGTTCCCTCCAACACGAAAGTGATAATTTTGGCTGTGTGGCTACGATGCCGCTCATCTCGGCAGCAGGGAAAGTCGTGGGCGTAATTGGAATGGCCTATCCGCCTAAAACCCAAGACTTTGATGCCGCAGCAATGGAACTTTTGCGGCGGTTTGCCCAGCTGGCCTCTTTAGCGCTGGAGAATGCCCAAATTTACGCTGCGGCTAAAGAGGAATTGGCCGAACGGCAGCGGTTGGAAGCTGAATTAGAGGCATCGCTCGTGGAGGCGCAACAAACTTCAGTCTTACTCCGCTCCATTATTGATAATTCGCCAGATATGATCTTTATGAAGGATTCAGAATTTCGCTATATCTTGACTAATCAAACAATGGCTAAATTTCTGGGCAAATCCTTAGCTGAAATCATTGGCCATGATGATTTAGAGCTTGGTTTTTCAACTGAAGAGATTTTTGGCAACCCCGCCAAAGAACTTCGCGGCTTTCGGGCCGATGATCTGGAGGTTCTTGAACATGGCCAAGCGATTCGCAATACAAATAATGGAGCGTTTCGGGCCGATGGCCAATGGCGAATTTTGGATACCCGCAAAATTCCCTTGCGGGATGCGACGGGGCAGATCATAGGGTTGTTAGGCGTTAATCATGATATAACCGAATTAAAAACCACGCAAGAGGCTCTGCGCCAAAATGAGCGCTTTTTGCATACCGTTTTAGATGGTTTGCCCTGGCTGATCGCGTTTGTCGGGGCTGATAACCGCTATCGGTTTGTCAATACGGCCTTTGTAAAATGGACGGGAAGCCACCGCCAAGAGATCGAAGGACACAATTTTACCCCTTTATTGGGTGAGCCAAACCCTCAAAAAGTGCAAGAGTTGGTAACCAAAGCGCTGGCTGGCCACCAGCTGACTGTTGAAACCACTTCTGTGATGCCCGATGGCCAAATGCGCCATCTTAATATCAATTATTTGCCAGTCTACAATAAAGAAAACGCGGTTGAAGGGATTGTCCTTGCTGCCAACGACATTACACATCTCAAAGAAGCCGAAGTCGAGCAAGCTAATTTGCAGGCTCAGGTTGTTGAAACCCAGCGCGAATTCATCCGCGAACTTTCTAGCCCTTTGATTCCCCTGGCTAATGGGGTTGTCGTAATGCCCTTGATCGGTAAGATCGACTCCAACCGCGTGCAACAGATTATGGAAACGCTTTTGGAAGGGGTGGCAAGCTACGAAGCCGAAATTGCCATTTTAGATATTACGGGCGTGCCTGTGGTTGATGAACAAATCGCGCATGCGCTGCTTCAAGCGGCCCAAGCGGTCAGACTTTTAGGTTCGCACGTCGTGCTAACTGGTATTCAGCCTAGCATTGCCCAGATTTTAGTCGAATTAGGCATTGATCTCCGCACGCTCACGACTTATAGCAGCTTACAAAAGGGCATCGCTTATGCGTTACAGCATGTTGCAAGCGTAAAGAAACAAAGGGCGGCCTGATTTTACCTGAAACAGCGAGGAAGAGGTTTCACCAGCCTTCGGAATTCACGGCTTTAGCCGTGACCAGCCCAAGGAATCCACGGTTTTAGCCGTGAATAGCCCAAGGAATCCACGGTTTTAGCCGTGACCAGCCCAAGGAATCCACGGCTTTAGCCGTGACCAGCCCAAGGAATCCACAGCTTTAGCCGTGAATAGCCCAAGGAATCCACAGCTTTAGCCGTGAATAGCCCAAGGAATCCACGGCTTTAGCCGTGAATAGCCCAAGGAATCCACGGCTTTAGCCGTGGCCAACAGCTAAAGCTGTTGACTCCGAGGTCGATGAAGATGCCCAAGGAATCCACGGCTTTAGCCGTGACCAACAGCTAAAGTGTTGCCTCCGAGGGAAAATAGCCTAGCATTGAAATTAGTTTTCGCTGCTCAAAGTGCTTCCAAAGTCACGCGGCCTTGAGCGCCATAGCCCACTTCAACCAGCAACCGATTAGGGTCGTGCAATTCTGCTAAAATCGTGGCGACGGCTTGGTCGGCACTGAATTGCGAACTCAGGTCGAGCGCCCGACAAAAAACCGCATCCCATTCCAGGCGCAAGGCTTTGGTTAGCCCAAGCAAGCCGCCCCCAATCGCGCCAAAGCTAGTTTCGGCCCCCAAACCAAGCGCTCCATCCAGGCGGGTAACGGTCAGAAAACAACTTCGCCCTTGCAAAGCCGCTTGATTCAAAGGTTGTTTGAGATACTTAGCCAGCAGAAAAACATAGCGCAAGCTAAATTTTTCTGCTTCAAACAGAAAATTATGACCGTTGGAAGCTGTTTGGGCCATAGGATTCAAATGAATAAAAGCGCCAATTGGCCCAAAAGAAGCCGTAAGCGTTTGAATTAGCTGGCTCAAGTTGTTTTCAGTCAGGTCGGGCAAGGTTATCTGGGGCACAGTTGGGGGCAAAGACAAGTCTGCTGGTATAATGGTTTGGGGAAAATGGCCCACGACTACGCGCCAATTGCGAGCGCTTAAAGCTTCGGCTAATTTGGCGGTTAGCGAGGTTCCATCGCTGAGAAGGAGACAAATCTGCGTTGGCGCGAGATTCCATTCCAAAAAATCGGGGCGCGGTAAACTTTTGAGCCGACTTTCGGCCAACCAAACGCCATTTTCGATGCGGCTAGAAGGGACAATGGCTTTCACAAAAGCTGTTGCTGGAGCGTAAACCTCTTTTTGGGCAACAGGAGGAGCTAAAGTCTCTGGTTGAATAACCGCTGAAGTTTGTTGTTGCTGCAAAACTTGGGCCATCGAGTGGTTATATTCAACTTGATTCCGCAGACTATGCTCGTGGCTGTGCAAAGTTTCAGCTTGGTTTTGGTTCAAAAGCGCCAAATTCAGCCTCAAATTTTGGAGCGCTGTCGCCGCAAACGCACTTGATTCCTGGCTTAAAAGTAGCCCTTGCTGTTGAGAGAGCAATTGAGCAAAAAGGCGTGAAAAAGCTCCTTGTTGCTGGAGATATTGCTCATGGATGCGCGTCATTTCCCGCTGTTGCGTTTGCAAATGAGTTAGATTTTGGGCAAAATGGGCCCCGAATCGCAAGTCATCAACCGTAGCCATCGTTTTAGGTTTTCCTTATGTCTGTTAAAGAAATTTAGAATTAGGCCTTTTGGAAAAAGAAATAGGGAAGGGTTAGGCAAACCCTTTTCATTATAATAGGTTCTTTCTCGGCTTGCAACCTTGCCGCTCTTCAGGGCGAAAATGTTTCGCGGGTAAACCAAGCCCCTAAAACAAAAAGCTGTAGTCTATGTTAAAATTAAAATTGTCTTTTCACTGCGCCAGTTAGGGAAGAGGCTAGAGTTTGCTCAATTCCTAGCCCGGATTCCCAAGTAAGGGCGGCGGGCCAAGTTCCAATTCTTCTGGCCCAGTTCGGCTCCCAATGAGGTTAGCACGATGCGGATTTTGCGACTTTTGGCTTTTCTAATCCTCTCCAGCCTATTTTTGGCCCAGCTACCAGCCCAGGCCCAAGCACCCTCACCCCTCCCGATCACAGATATTCTTTTCGTCGTCGACCAATCAGGTAGCATGACGGAAGGTTCGCTCTCGAATCCCCAATGTCGGGCTAATTCTCGCGCTCCAGGCTGCCGCAGCAACCCTACCGACCCTGCGGGCCTGAGCCTTGATGCGGTTCGCAATGGGCTTGATCCCCTTTTCAGTCGCTTAGTTGCCCAACGGCTGGCAAATTTCACCCAGAATGCTGAAAAAGAGGAATATCAGGTTGGGTTGATTTTCTTTGGCACAAAAGCTGCTTCTGTCATTCCCTTAACTCGTTTGGAAGCCATTACTGACCCCCAAACCCATTTTCTTACTCCAAACATTGTCAATCAACTTCCCAAAACGCAGAAAAACTACGGAGACACCAGTTTTTCCCAAGCTCTTAGTCAAGTTTGTCTTGAATTGGGCAATAATTCAACTTGCACCAAGCCTTTTCCACCGAATCGGCGGCGAGTCGTTATTTTGCTCACTGATGGCAATCCTGCGGTCCAAAATGAACCAAATGCGCTTGAGAATGCCTATACAGCCCAAAACCCCAGCCGCTATTTTGAGCTTCTTCGCGCAACCTACGCTAATTTATTCAACAATGCTGAAATTTGGGTAATTGGCATTGATAAACAAGACCAATTTTGGTCAACCAATGTCGCTGAATGGGAAAAAATTGCGCCCACTCGTACTCGAAGAGTGACTGACCCTGCTGACGTAACTTTGACTTTTCAGGATATTGCTGATAAAACTTTTTTTGCTGAAACGATAGCGGCAAATACCTGTGATCCAGCGACGAAATTTGCGGTTTTACCCTATTTAGCCTCAGTAACGTTAGTTCTCAATTATCGAGATTCAGAGAGCAAAGCTGCTTTCTACCCACCTTCGGAAAATGCCAAACCTGAAGCCGAGCGCATTCCTCTTTCGCCCCAGTCGCCTGGAGTCATTAGCTACAATCGCTCGAAACTTAGCGAATTTTTCATTATCCAGCGCCCTGAAGCAGGAAATTGGAGTTGCAAACTGCTTGGGCCAGGGATTAAACCCGAATATCGCAAACGGGATGGCTTAGTTGCAATTGCTGAGACGGAGCTTACGCCTAAAGAAGCTGTGCTTTCAACTTGTAAACCTTTTCATTTCACGGTCAAGTATAAGGATAATGAGCGAAAAAGCCTCGAAGAGCTTGCAGATTATCCTATTTTTCTGCGGGCTACAGTGCAATTGAATAATGGTCAAAGCCAAATTTTAGATTTGCGCCGTTCTGAGAATCAAAAAGGTCAATGGGAAACGATTAAACCGTTGCAACCTGATACTCAAGGCGGAACATATACGGTAACAATTGATTTGCGCCTCACGGCTAATGATAAAACCAGCTTTTTCAGCAGCCAAAGTTTACTGACCGTTTCGCCCGCCTATCCTTGCCAATTCGTAGTAACAAAGCCCAAAACTGCCGAAAAACAGATCATTTCGACAGCCTATTGGCCGTGGCCCTGGAAGGGTTGGTGTCCTGCTGTGCCACCCGAAAAAGTCCTCCCGGTTGAGAGTAGTTTTCAACTTGTGCGGAGCGATGCTAAACCGCTTGATTCGACACTTTTTGCACTGCCGTTCACCGAAGCGCTTAGTCTTTCAGTTCTTTTGCCTGATGGGCAGAGAATCAAACCGTCTAAAATAGAGCGCAAAGATTCAAATAGCTCTTTTTCAGCTGCTTTTGAAAAACTTGACCAAGCTGCAACTTACACTCTTAGCCTAGAATTGAATGCCCCCACAAAAGATGGCCAGCTTTATCAGATTCCAGTTAGTAACATTGTGTTTGAAAGAGTTTTACATTCTACTGTCTTACTGATTTGTCGGTTAGAAATTGGCCTGGTGCTACTCTTTTTCCTCTTTTGCAGTGGAATCTTGCTTTGGTTTGGCTATTTGATCCTCCCACCCTACCCCAGTGGAATGCTTATCTTACAAACGCGCCAAAAAACGCCGCCTGGTTTGCCGCCATTCCCCACTGAAGAGTGGCAAACCCGCAATCTTAATCTTGCAGGCTATAAATTGTTGGGTTTTCGCACCAAACATCCTCATTTGGGCAAGCGCGAATTGCCTTCCAGCCTCGGTTTGAAACGAATTGAGATCCGTCGCCTAGCGGAAAGAGAAGGTTTGCTCTTGAAAATCATTTCGCAAAAAGGGTTGGTCAGCGAAAAACGACTTAATCATGATGGTGCAATCCTCAATCTTAGTAGCGATGTCCGTTTGAAATATGAGAATTTTGCGGCCAGGACAAAACGTTAATTTTAAGCCCTTGCGAAGCGGGAAAGATTCTTGCATGAATTTAGGAGCTATTTTGCTATGGCATTTCACATGCTTGCCAATCCAGCGGTAATCATCGGTTTAGGCGGCACGGGCAAATGGGTTTTAACCTATCTCAAAAAGAATTTACTTGATTCTTATGGGGGACAATTGCCCCGTACTATCAAATTACTTAGTTTTGATACTACGGAAGAGAAGGTAAGCTACGACGGTAAACCTCAAGAAGAAGAGGCCCGTGTGGGTGAAGTGCAACTTGATCGCACTGAATTTGTCTATTTAGGCGGCAACATTCATCAGATTTGTCGAGAAATCCGCGACAAAAACAGTCATAAACATATTGGCTCCTGGCTGCAAGCCGCAACATACCTCGAAACTGTTGATCCAGATGCTTTTGATATTGGCAAAGGGGCGGGGCAAAAGCGACCTTTTGGGCGCATGGCGGTTTTCTATAGTTTGCAAGCCCAAGTGCAATCGCAATTAGCGAATCGCATCAAAACCGCTTTGACAGAGGTTTTTGCGGCGAGCGAGCGCGATGCCGCCGTGGAGATTTTTATTGTCGCGTCGCTGGCGGGCGGCACGGGCGCGGGCATGTTTATTGATGTGGCGCACCTCACGCGCTGGTTTGCCCACAGAATTATTCGCACCAGTTTTGCGATTCGTGGCTTTCTAGCCTTGCAAAACACCTTTCGCCAGGTGCTAAATGTAAACCAAATTGAAGCCAACACAGGGGCTGCGCTCCGCGAACTTGACCGTTTTATGTTGGTTTTTGATCAACATTATCCGATTGTCTACAATCCTGAAGACCCTTTGCTCAAAACGATTTACGGCGGCCAAACAGGTAAATTGTTTGATAATTGCTACATTTTAGATGCTGTACGAGATCGGTTTTCGCTCGATGATGTCCATCCCAAATATGGAGTTTATCCTTCAATTGCGGATAGTATTTCTATGTTGTTGGATGTAAGCGCGGGAGATGCTTATGCTCAACATTATAAGAATGTCAATACGCGCATTGCTGAGATTCAAAGCCGAACTGGGCGGCCAACGTATAGTAGTTTAGGTACATATTCGCTGATCTTACCTGTTGAAGACATTATCACCAGCCTGACTTATCGGTTTGCGCTCGAATTGATTGATCAATATCTCGTGCAGTTTCTCAAGCAAAAAGATGAAAATCAGCAAGAAACGCTAATTTTGACCTACGAGGATGATCCACGAAAAAGAGTGCTTGAATTCCTGCGAGCCGCCAGCAGCGAATCGGGGCTTAACACGACGCAGTTTCTCTTAAATGTGCCAAATCTAGTCGAGCGCAACCTCAATGAAATTTCTTATCTCCGCGAATTCGCCGAAACCGATTCTTCAGCGCTTTTAGTTTGGCTTTTGCCGCCGCAAAGCGATCCTGTTGTCGCTAAAATCGCGCATGATGTTCGGGAAATTTTGCAAATCCAACTGATCAATCGAGTTCAACCGAGTAATATCGAAGGCGATGATTTTATCAATGGTTGTGACCGCATTCTCAATGGAGTTGCCCATTTCAAAGATGAGTTTTTGGGGCGCGACATCAATGGGCGCAGAATTGGAGGGCGCTATCGTTTGGCGCTGGAACAATGTGTTGCAATTCAACGTGAACGCTATTGTCTTCTGCTTCACGAGTATATTTTGCGGGCGCTCAATGGTTCTGCACCGACTAATCCTGCTTTTCAGCAAGAAAGGCAAGGAAGGCTTGGGTTTGTCCACGATTTCCTCCTTCATTTGAGTCAAGCCTTTGAAAAGACCCAAGCCTTTTTTGAAAAAGTCCGCATTTATCGCTCGCAAACCGATGATTTACGCCGCCGCCGCGAGACAGTAGGCCAAACTCATAGTTTAATGGAAGAGGCAAAGACGCGGGGAAGTTTATTAGGAATGTTTGTAAAGGGCATTCACCCCGCAGTCAAGGCCCAACAGAGCTATCTTGAGGCTGAACAAGATTTAATCGGCTATGAAACGAATGAATTGCTGCTTGAAAACCTCCGTATGACTGCTGAAACGCTATGTCGGGCCACAAATGAAGTTAAAGGAGCAATTGATGCCTGGCTAAATACGTTATTACGCGGTTATCGGGGAAGCTTTAATGATGCCGGAGCTTACGAAAATCTGCAAAGCCAACTAGCGCAACATCGCGCTAATCGTGCTGAAAAGCAAAATATCAAAGTCCATGAATACCTTACAGATGCTATCTTTGAAGATTCGCTCTATCAGAAATATGCCCAAGGGAAGCATGATGATGCTTTAGCGCATTTAGTCTGGCAGATTGAGCGTGATAGTTCTGTTTTTCAGCTAACTTTGCCTAATTTGGGGCTTGCGGCCCCTGAAACGATCCAGGGCCGTCGCGCAACTGAACAGAATACGACAGTCTTTTTCCAACTGGCCCGCAATTATTTTGAGCCGATTCGCAGGTTGACCATTGCGGAAAGATTAAGCAAAGCTTTTAATCCTTCTAGTTTGGCTCTGAAATTTGCTGAAAAATGTAGCCCGATGATTCGTTTTGATGCTCAGAAGCAAGGTTCGCAGGAAGAAAACCGCTTTGTTTGCGTTTCAGAAGGCCAAGAGCAAGCCTTTTTCACTGAATTCGCGCATGTTTTTCGGACAATGGGCAGTCAAGCGAAAGACAATCAGATTTTGCCCGCCGCTAATCCTTACACTTGCACAGTTTTAGCTACGGCTGACGTAATCTCTTCTAGCGGTATTTTAGCTTACATCGCTGCGGAAGAAGCCTATTATAGCTATCAGGGCGATGCGCGAATGCTCCATATTTTCCCTGCTGAAGTTCATGCTGTAGAATTGGAAGCACTTTTACCGACGATTCGGCGGCCTCGCCAGAAGTTTGCGCCCCGTTTAACCGCGATGTTGGAAGATCGCCAGCGAGTTGAATTGTTTTTGCTCTGCTACCTCTATCGTTTCATTCATTTTGAACAAGCAGGCCGCAACAATTGCTTTGTTTTACAGCTTAGAACCCAGAATAGCCGCCGCAGTATAGGGCGGTTTGTCCTTACCCCCGCTGAACGGAATCCATCGCTTTTCACCGCAATGGAAACCTTCATTTTCAAGGGCGCTGACATCGAAAGCAGTGAAACGCGGATCAATTTTGAGCTTTTAGAACAAGATTTACGTGCTTATGAGGCGCAGGTAATGGGCGGGAAATTGCTTGTAGACCCCAAAAAGAGCCAGACCAGCATCGAAGGTGGCGATTATAGTTGTCTTATTAACCTCTTAGAGCAAAGTTTAGACGACGAAATTGCTCAAATGCTGGCAAGTGACAAACCTATCGAACAGGATCTGGGTTGTTTGTTGGCTTTAACCGTGAATAGCTTGATCGAAAGTTTGCAAAAACGCCTTTTGGCTCAGGGCCTGCCCTATAATCGGTTAGCCCAACCGCAATTTAAACCGCCCCGTGAACCTGGCACTTCGGCGGGAAATACTACTTTGATCTGTATGAATGGGCATCAAATGCCTTTGGGTGCTAAGTTTTGCGCTGAATGCGCTGCTCCAGCCCAAATAATCACAACTGGAGCAAGTTTGGCTTGTCTTAATGGGCATCAAATATCTTTGGGCACTAAGTTTTGCGCTGAATGTGGGGCCCCTCCCCGAACTTTGACAACTATAACAGAGGCTTTTTGTTCCAATGGCCATCAGATGCCTTTAGGCGCTAAGTTTTGTCCCGAATGTGGCGCGACTGTAAACCGCAGTTTTGATGGACGAGCTTTGGGAACGTTAAGTTAGGTCTTCTGGCAAAATCTCTAGGGACAGGCAAGATGCCTATTCTACTAGGGACAGGCGGATGCCTATCCTACAAGGGACAGGCGGATGCCTATCCTACAAGGGACAGGTGGATGCCTATCCTACAAGGGACAGGCAAGATGCCTATTCTACAAGGGACAGGCAAGATGCCTATTCTACAGGGGCACAAAATGCAGGTTGGTTGGCACATTAGAGGGATTAGCGGACATTCATTCCGCCTCGAAAAGCCGCTGGGCCTGCCAGGGTTGTTGGGGCAAGTTTTTCTGGCGCAAGCAGAAGATGGTACATTTGTTGCGGCTAAAGCGCTCCGCCCCAATCGGCCTGCGACAGACCGCATCCGCTTTTTCCAAGAAGCTGAAACGCTGGAGCGCTTGCGCCAGGTTGAAGAGGCCGCAGGTTCCCATTATGCTGTGCGCTTGCTCGACCTCGCGGCCCCAGATGCGCCTGAACCTTTCCTTGTGCTAGAATTGGCCAAAGGGCAAAATGTCTTTTACGACTTGGTTGACCGCGTGGTTGATTGGGAAACCCAACCGTTGCCCGAACAGGAGGTTTTGGAAATCGCCTGGCATTTTGCCCAGGCTTTGGCCTTAGCTCATCGGGCTGGCATTTGCTACGATGACATGAAGCTCGAAAACCTCTTTTGGCAGCCCGAAAAGCCTGAACCTTTACGGGTGATTGACTGGAATGTGGTTTCGCCTGTTGCAGCACGAGGGGTGAGTGGCGATTGGGCCCGGTTTGGGGCGCGGTTGTATGAAATGCTGACGGGTAAGCGGCTAGGGGTCGACCCCGAAGGCCGTTTGATGGCGGGGCGCTTGGAGGACGCGCTAAACTGGGAGCAAGTGGCCTGCGGTTTGCAACAGATTATGTACCGCGCCTTGCATCCCCAGATCACCCAGCGCTATGCTCAAGACGAAGATTTTTTGGCCGATTTGCAGCGGGAATATCTTGCGGCCCAAATGCCCGTCGGTGATTTAGTCGCTCAAGCGCAAAAAGCGCTAGAAGGTCAGCGCTACTTTGCAGCTAAAGCGTTGCTCAAGCGGGCCGCAAAACAGAGTCCTGAGCATCCTCTGATTCAGCATTTGCTTACGGAAGTTGACCAAGGTGCAGATCGGATGCGGGAGAGCAACTTAGCAACGGGGCAACGTTTATTACAAAGAGGCGAGTTTGGGCTGGCCGCAGAACGCTTTACCGCGATCTATGGGGCCAACAATGGGCGCGATGCCCCAGCGCGGCGCTGGAGTTGGGTCGCCAAGCTGGCCCAGCAGCATCCAACTATCTACGCTAAAATAAATATCAGCCTCGAACGGGCCTTGGTTTTGCTCCAGCCCGCGCTTTCGCAACTTTCCCAGGAGCAAGCCAGCGCAGCCATGCGGCTTTTACGTCCTTTGGCCCGCCAATATCCGGAGTTAGCTGAATTAGGCTGGCTGGCCAGCGAAGCGCGGTTGCTCCTCATTTATCGCCAAGCCCGCTTGCGAGCAATTGATGATTTGGCCGAGCAACGCTGTTCCCTTTTGACCGCCCTGGAAGAGCTACAGAAGTTGGAGCCAATTTTGGCTGCCGCACCCGATTTGACCGAACTTCAGGTCGAACTTCAACAACACTTGCAGGTGGTCGAAACGCAACTGGCCAATCAAACTGATTTGGTCCAATTGCTTCAAACGGCCCAGCATGAAGCAGCTTTTGCGACCAGCTTGGGGGCCGAAGCGCAGGCGGCGGAAGCTGAACAGGCCTGGGAGCGGGCTGAGGATGCTTGTCACCAGATCGAGCTTAGGGGCCCTTCAGAGCCTTTTGGGGAGCAAGTGGCGGCCATCCGAGCTAGAGTACGGCTTCAGCTAGATCAGCTTTTAACTTGCCCAGCCGCCCCGCTCAAGCACCGCGAGGCACAGGGGGGAGGAACCACGACAGGCAAACCGCAAGCCCAGGAAGCCGAAGATCACCTCAAAGCCCAAATTTTGGCCCTGGCCCACCAGCAGCTTACGAAGCAGAATTTTGCCCTCGCTCGCCAGACGCTGGTCTGCCTTGAGACCAATCTGTTATCTGAGGATTTGTTTCAACAAGTGCAAGGTCTGAAAGTGCAACTTCACCATACCCAATTTACGTGGCTGCTGAGTGAGGCCGAGCAGGCCCTTGCCACTCACGATTTTGAGACCGCCCGCATTCACTTGACCAACGCCAGCCGGTTAAGCGCGGAACCTACCGACCAAGCCCAATGCCAGGCTTTGGAACTGCGGTTATTGCTTGAGCAGGTCACTGAGACCGTCCAGCAAAGCGAGTGGGGGCCAGCCCGCGAACTCTTGCGCCAGGCCCAGCAACTTTTGGCCCAACCTTTGGCAAGTTCTGAGGCCGCCGCCGCGCACCAGCGCCTCACCCTACTCCAGCGCGAATGTGACCGCGCCGGAGCTTACGAAGCCGCCGAACGGAATCGAACCCTGATTGCGGAGGCCCTTCAGCAACATGCTTATCAGCAGGCCCAGAATCTCGCTGAAACCACAATCCAGAGTCTCCGCGAATACGGTTTACCTGAATTTGACCTCCTCCTTCAGACCCTCAAACAGTTTGTTTCTGAAGCCCAAGAGGGCCTAGAGATTCGGACCGAAGCCCAACAGATTTTTGAAACTCTCAAACAATTTTATCTCCTGGACAATTACCAACAAGCCCTTCATTCTGTCGACCAATTAGCCCATTTTCTGGCGACGCGCTCCACCGAAGACCCTTTGGTTTTAGCTTGGCAACAGCAAGCGCATCTTTGGGGCCTAGAGATGCAAACCTTCCTCAAGCAAGCTACGGAACAAGCTCGGCAACTTAGCCAAACCGCAGACTCTGACCCCCTTCTAGGCCAAAAGTTTCTGGAGACTGAGGTTCTGCGCCGTTATCCCGATTATCCCCCTGCTTTGAGCTTAAAGCAGACTTGGGAATGGGAAGCCTTAGAACTTGAATTGCATGCCGATGAAGAAGATTATCTGCGCTTGGCCGCCCAGATCGATGCGCTTCAGGATGCCTTTTGGGGGGATGATCACTCTTCCCGCACCCAGGCTACACTTCAGGCCCAGCAACTAGAGCAAGCAAACCTCTGTGCAACCCCAGCGCTAATCCAGTTAAAGGCCGCGATTGAAAGTTTGGCCAGTCGCCCAACCACCGACCTCCAAAAAGCCCAACAAATGCACCGCCTTTTAGCCGAACGCCAGGCCCGCCGCTGGGTTTTATACCTCCGCAACTTGCTCTATCAGGATGATCTCAAGCCTTTTGATACCAATTTGACCGAGACAAGGCCGGCCTTGCTGCCCTTTATCTTGCCGGTGTTGCCCGAACTTCAGAGCGAGCGCGATAGCCTTGAACAGCTTCACATTGCCCGGCAACTTCAAGCCCTTGGGCATTGGAATGCGGCCCGAGCTGCCGGCCAAAAAGCAGCCGAAATTTCCTCCACGCCCTTTGTGCTAACCCTCTTGAACGAAATTGATGCTACGGAACACGCGGGAGCCGTTTTGTTCAAAGCCCTAAAAGAGCTTGAAATGTATCTTAGTCGCTTGAAAAATGCGCTGGGCTATGCCGGCGAATCACCTTTCTATCAACTTCAGAAGACGCATGCCCTTTTAGAAGAGGCTATTCGCATAACGACGACGTATTCCTTTTTTCAAAAGGAAGAATATACTCAGCGCATTCTGCAATTTAAGCAACGCTATTGCATTTGTTGGCAAACTGTGGCCCAAAGTGCTTTAACTTATTGGAAAAAGGCCTATCCCGTTATTTTGGAAGGGTTAAGTGCTATTGCTCCCGCTGACTCAACCGTTCAGGGAATCGTCCAAGAGCTCAAGGGGCGCGAAATTCTCTTACGCGCCCGCCAGGATTTACAGGAGGGGCGGCTCAACCAAGCGAAGGATCGTATCCAGGAGATTGCCTCCCATTTGCCCCCAACGGATCAGGCCCTCACTGAGCTTCAAACTCTCATTCAGCACAATTTTGACCATGCCCAAGAGCGTAAGACTCAAGCTGCAAAAGCCCAAGCGCAGGCGGAACTCAACGCTGCTCACAACTTTCTCATGGAAGCTTTGCAATTCAATCGGGAAGACAGCGAAGCCCGTGAGATGCGGAACACTTTGGCCCTTCGCATTGGCCAAGCGCTCAGTCTAGCGCAACAAGCCTACGAAATGCAGAGCCAAGACTTACGCGCTGCAATTAAACTTTGGGAAGAGGTTTGTCAACTCTATCGGGATGGAGTCTACACAGATGGCAGCTTAGAAGCGCGGCCCTTCACGCTCTGTCTCAAAGAGGCTTTGGCGAAACAGAACCGCCAGTTAAACCCCGTTACGGCTAAGTTGGATGAGCGAGATCTGGGCGAAAACCTTGCTGAACTCCAAACCCTGGAGCGGGTAGATTTTATTCGCCAGGAATTTCAGCAGTTAAGAGAGGTTTTTGAAGATAAAGCGACTTTTGATTGGGAAGATTTCAAACGAACTTGTGGGAGAATTTTGGCCGATATTGCCGAAATCAATGAACAAATGGCCCAAATGCGCGAAATTTATCCCGAACTGGGGCAGATTTTCCAGGCAACCAGCTTGCTGATTGCTTATCATACAGCCCACGATGAATTATTCCACATTCTTAGCACTCCGCGCAAAGAGCGCCCGATCAGTTGGAAGACACAGCGCATCCAAGCCTTTACGCATCTCCAAGATATTTGGGCCACCTTGAAAGCTTTTGAGCCAGGGGCTGAGACGATTGTCAAAAATCTCGCCGCGGTTGTTGAAGCGGCGTATGATCAAATTTTGCTCTTAAACAACCTCGAAGAAACCGCTTAACCAGCCGCTTAGGCCTCTTTCAGAGCCATCCGGGACTATGAAATCCCCCTTGCGGAGGCCCCGGCTTTAGCTGTGCCCCACCAGCTAAAGCTGGGGCCTCCGAGAGAAAAGAACTTGGGTTTCAGCCTAGTTGATTCCAAATCCAGGGATTTCATAATAGAATGCTTCAGGCCCAACCCAGGCTTAAAAACAGCATTAGACAGCCATTTAGAAGCGATTTTGGATCCTAGCTTGCAAGAAGCCCAGGGGTGTGGTAGAATAGGTGCGTTAAGGAATTGGTCTTCTGTAGGGAAAAGCCGACGTAGCTCAATTGGCAGAGCAGCGGTTTTGTAAACCGCAGGTTCAGGGTTCGATTCCCTGCGTCGGCTCCACGTTACGTTGACAATTAAATTGGGTCGGTGCCAGAGTGGTTAAATGGGACGGACTGTAACTCCGTTGACCGGAAGGTCTACGCTGGTTCAAATCCAGCCCGGCCCACCAAGTCCTTTTCCCGTTCAAGGTTTTGAAGCGGGCCCATGTAGCTCAGCAGGTAGAGCATCACATTGGTAGTGTGAAGGTCACGAGTTCGATTCTCGTCGTGGGCTCCAGCTGAATAGTGTGTTTAGGATAATCTCATATCCTAAACACACTTTCCTCGGTAGTGGTTAAATTGAAAAACCTCTTTTAGTCTATATGCATGCTACTAAGTTGAACATTCATGGCCGACTAAAGTAGGAATTTTGATGGTCAACTCGTTTTTACGCCTAGAAAGTAGAAGTTTAAGAAATAGATGGCAAAACAGAAATTTGAGCGTAACAAGCCCCATATCAACGTCGGTACAATTGGCCACGTCGACCATGGCAAAACGACGCTCACCGCGGCTATAACGAAGGTTTTGGCCCTCAAAGGCAAAGCTAAGTTCACAGATTACGACCAAATTGACAATGCCCCCGAAGAGCGCGCTAGAGGAATCACAATCGCCATTCGGCACGTGGAATATGAAACCGATACGCGCCATTACGCCCACGTTGACTGCCCAGGTCATGCTGACTATATCAAAAACATGATCACTGGGGCGGCTCAAATGGACGGCGCGATTTTAGTGGTTTCAGCCCCCGACGGCCCCATGCCCCAAACCCGCGAACACATTTTGCTCGCTCGCCAAGTTCAAGTTCCTTCAATGGTTGTCTTTCTCAACAAAGTTGACATGATGGATGATGAGGAATTGCTTGAACTGGTCGAATTAGAACTCCGCGAACTTTTGGTAAAACAAGGGTTTCCAGGAGACAATATTCCGATCATTCGGGGAAGTGCGCGAGTTGCTCTTTTAAGTAAGAGTGAAGATGTCAATGCCCCAGAATATGAGTGTATTCTGAAATTGATGGATGCTGTTGATGCGGCTATTCCCACTCCTACCCGTGATACTGATAAGCCATTTCTCATGCCCATTGAAGACGTTTTCGGCATCAAAGGGCGCGGAACAGTGGTTACAGGGCGGATTGAACGGGGCCAGGTCAAGGTCAGCGATACAGTTGAAATCGTGGGCATGACGAATGAAGAGCCGCGTAAAACCGTCGTTACTGGCGTGGAGATGTTCCAGAAAATCTTGGATAGCGGCATCGCGGGCGATAACGTAGGTTGTCTCTTGCGAGGCATTGAACGCACCGATATTGAGCGGGGCCAAGTTTTGGCCATCCCAGGAAGCATTAAACCTCACGCGAAGTTCAAAGCCCAAGTCTATGTCTTGAAAAAAGACGAGGGTGGGCGACACAAGCCCTTCTTCCCTGGCTATCGCCCCCAATTCTATATTCGGACTACCGATGTCACGGGATCAATTACATTGCCCGAAGGCACAGATATGGTTATGCCTGGGGATAATGTTTTGTTTGATGTAGAATTGATTGTTCCTGTCGCTATCGAAGAAGGTCTCCGCTTTGCAATCCGCGAAGGTGGCCGGACTGTAGGCGCAGGTGTCGTGACTGAAATCGTACTCGAAGACAAAAAAGTCAAAGCGTAATTTTAGAATTTAAGGCTTTTGCCCTAGCTCATACAGCAAAAGAGGAGCTAGGGCAACTTGCTTTTTCAAACGCTTTTTGAGTTCGGGCCCGTGACACGAAGGAAAAGGGTAATGGCTGTTGTGAAAGAAAAAGAAAAAAAACTGCAAGAAGACTCCGTGGGGACGCAATCCCTGCGGCGCTTGCATGAAACTTGGGCCGAGTTGGAAAAGGTTGTTTGGCCAGGGGGCCCCGAATTTGACGGAATTGTGCGGGAGACATCGCGGCTAACAATGGTGGTAATTGGGGTTTCTACCGCGATTGGCTTTTTTTTGTTTCTTAGTGACTCCCTCTTTCTCACCCTCTACACGCTTCTTGTCAAACTTGTCCAGCCATAATTACCCCCCATTGTCACCAGGAAGGAACGCTGTGGCTGCTAAAGACCCAATTCCTGAAGCTGAAACACCCCAAACAACGGATGAACGCCGTTGGTACGTGATTCATACCTATTCGGGCTACGAAAATAAAGTGCGCCAAAACTTGGAGCATCGCATTCAGTCCATGGGTATGGACGAACAGATTTTTCGCGTCATTGTGCCAACCGAAGAAGAAATTGAGATTAAAAACGGGCAGCGCCGCGTCGTAAGCCGCAAAATCTACCCTGGGTATGTTTTAGTTCAAATGTGTTTGACTGATGATTCATGGTATGTGGTCCGTAATACCCCCGGAGTAACGAGTTTTGTTGGGCAGGGTAATCGGCCAATTCCCCTGGAAGATGGCGAAGTCAAAGCCATCCTGAAACAGATGGAGGCCGAAGCGCCCAAAGTCCGCGTGAGCTATCAAGTTGGGCAGGGGGTGAAGATCACCGACGGGCCTTTTAACGAATTTGAAGGCATCGTAGATTCAATTGACCAAGAAAAGGGCCGCGTTCGGGTCTTAGTTTCCCTCTTTGGGCGCGAAGCCCCGATTGAATTAGATTTTCTCCAGGTCGCCCGCTTGGTGGATTAGCGCAAGCTTTGGGGCCCAGCCTTCAAGCAAGGGGCCGCTTTTTTGGGCCCTGAGCTAAAAACTGCGTTCAAAGCGACTCATTGGAAGTCGCTGGCTTTTTAAGCAGCGGTCACGGCTAAAGCCGTGGGTTCCAGTTCTGCTGAGGGGGTTTCAGACGAGGAATTTTAACGGTGTTCAGTTGCGATCACCTAGAAAGTAGCAGTAAAAAAGCGTGGCAAAAAAACTAGTTGCCGTCGTCAAACTGCAACTCAAAGCTGGTAAGGCCACTCCCGCCCCCCCCGTGGGGCCAGCGTTGGGGCAGTATGGCATTAACATTATGGCGTTTGTGAAGGAGTACAACGAGAAGACGGCTGGGCAAGCGGGCAGCATTGTCCCCGTTGAAGTAACGATTTACAGTGACCGTTCGTTTGTGGCGCGGTTGCTTACGCCCCCCGCTTCGGACTTGTTGCGGAAGGCCGCAGGTGTGCCAAAGGGTTCAGGGACCGCAGGGCGCAGTCTAGCGGGCAAAGTTACGCGCAAACAATTGCGCGACTTGGCTAATCAAAAGTTGGGGGATCTCAATGCGCTTAATGTTGAGAATGCGGAGAAAATTTTGGCGGGGACCGCCCGCAGTATGGGCATCGAGATTGTGGATTAAGTCTAAGCCTTTTGGAAGCCTATAAGGAAGGGAAAGAAAATGCGTTTCGTGCTAAAATTAGGAATAGGGCTTTGTCTTTTTCTTGGCTTAGTCGCTTGTGGCAAAGATGCAGCTCCTTCGCCGAATGCTGGGCCTCAGGCCACCACCCTCACAGCGCAGGCTGTTTACGACGCATTTGTGAACGCGGGCCTAGAGGTTTTTAATCCCCATGCGCCTTTAGCCCGTGAAGCAGCAATGAATCCCCCAGCCGAAACCTTCAGTGATAATCTGGGTTTCAATGTCAAAGAAGCGGGCGCACGCGGTGGACAGATTTACATTTGCAAAACCCGTGAATCTTGTGATCTAGTCGCCGATTTCTATCAGAAAGCCAAGGAACCCCGCTGTCCTGATGGGGATTGTTTCAATAAATATCGTTATCGTTCAGCCGATGGCCGCGTTTTAGTTCTGCTTTTCCGCGAAATTACGCCCGAAACGGCGGCAAAATTTCAGAAAGTCGTTGAAACGTTCGCCAGTAAATAGATTTTGAGCTAATGGTTCTTAGGTGGGAGGGCAAAAATTTGCCCGTTTTGGACCACAAAGGAAACTAATCCCATGGCAAAGCAAGGTAAAAAGTATTTAGCAGCCTGTGCAAAAGTTGATCGGACGCAGTTTTACGCGCCCGCCGAGGCGGTCAAACTGGCCCTTGAAACCACTTTTGTACAGTTTAATTCGACGATTGAGGTTCACGTGCGCTTGGGAATCGACCCTCGCCACGCCGACCAAAACATCCGCACGACGGTAGTTTTACCACACGGGACGGGCAAAACAGTGCGTGTTTTGGTCTTTGCCCAAGGTGATGCGGCACGGATGGCCCAAGACGCAGGTGCAGATTTTGTGGGCAGCGATGATCTTATTGCCCGAATTGACAAAGAAAACTTCTTTGACTTTGACATCGCCATCGCAACTGCCGATATGATGGGCAAAGTCGGCAAGTTAGGGCGCAAATTGGGGCCGCGTGGCTTGATGCCCAACCCAAAGAGTGGAACCGTTGTCCCCGTTGAGAATTTAGGCAATACCATTCAAGAAGTCCGTGGGGGGCGCGTTGAGTTTCGCAACGATAAAACAGGTTTGTTGCACGTAGCCATTGGGAAAGCTAATTTTAGCGAAGCGCAAATCTTTGAGAACTTAGCAGCTTTGATGGAAGCCATCAAAATTGCCAAACCCAGTGGAGCTAAAGGGGTTTATGTGCGAAGCATAACGTTGACTAGCACCATGGGCCCAGGGATTCGGCTCAATCCGCTAGTAGCCCAAGCAATGAAAGCCGAAGTTAAAGCCTAGGCTGCAAAAAAGACAAAAAAAGAGTTGCTATACCCTAGACCGCTGGTCTTTAGCACCGCGCTAAAGGAAGAGGTTTTGAAACCCGCCAGCCGAGGTAGGCAACAGAAAAATGCTTTTTAGTTTGCATGCTGCTTTTAATTAAGTTGCAATAAAAAGGTGTTTCTTCTGTTTGGCCACCGTGTCTAGGAGATACAGTGGTTTTTTTGTTGGTTTGAAAAGGAAAAACCAATGCCTACACAGCGCAAAATTGAAACGGTAGCCAGCTTAACCGCCAAACTCACCCAGATGCAACTGACAGTTGTTGCGGATTATCGCGGGTTGACGGTTGCCGAAATGACGGACTTGCGCCAGAAACTGCGAGCAAATGGAGCCGATCTGATAGTTGCCAAAAACACCCTTATTCGGCTCGCCGCCCGCGAAACGCAACACGAGGCTTTAGAGCCATTTTTGGCTGGCCCTACGGCCTTGGCTATTGCTTATGATGACGTGGCAAGCGTAGCGAAAACCCTGAATGATTTTATTCGGGTCTCGAAGAAAATGGCCGTCCGTGGGGGATTGCTAGGGTCGAATGCGTTTGCTGCTGCTAAGTTGGAAGAAGTCGCTAAGTTGCCTTCCCGCCAGCAACTCCTGGCCCAGATTTTGGGGGGCATCCAGGCCCCAGTGGCCGGGGTGGTTGGGGTTCTCAACGCCGCGATCTCAAATGTCGTTTATACCCTTCAAGCTCGAATTGATCAATTACAACCCGCCGAAGAGTCTGCGGGCCCAGCCTAAATAAAGAAAGGTAATCTCCCAGATGGCAAGCCAAAAGGTTCTTGACATTATAGCCGCTATCGAAACGTGCAACGTCCTTGAGTTGGTTGAGTTGAAGAAAGAGATGGAAGAGAAATGGGGCGTTACCGCCGCGGCCCCAGTGGCCGTCGGGGTTGTAGCTGGCCCCGCCGCTGGCGCTGAGAGTGCTGCGCCTGCTGCCGAGGAGCAGACGGAGTTCACGGTGATCCTTAAAGATGTAGGCCCGAACAAGATTCAGGTGATCAAGGTGGTCCGCGAATTGACCAGCTTGGGCTTGAAAGAAGCTAAAGACCTGGTCGAGGGTGCGCCTAAGCCTGTGAAGGAAGCGGTCAGCAAGGAAGAGGCTGAGGCCGCGAAAGCTAAGTTGATCGAGACAGGCGCAAGCGTCGAAGTTAAGTAAGCGCAGCGCTAAAACGGACGAAGAGCGGCAGGGAAGTCAACTTCCCTGCCGCTTTTGCTACCTAGTTTGGGCAGCGACTCCGGTGCGCCCCCCGCGCTAAAGCGCGGGGGGCGCACCGCTCTTCTACCCCTAATTTGGAGGAACTTATGCCGACTACCCAGCCTTTATTTCCCCCCGCTTTCACCGCGCTCAAGGACTATCCCGCGCTTTGGAACGCAGTCGAACCTAGCCTTATGAGCCAGGGAGCTTACATTCAGAGAACTCAACAGACTTGCTTCATGAGCTACCAGGTGAAGGCTCAGGTCGCCCAAGCGATGGCCGCTTTAGAGGGAGGTTTGGTAACCATAGAAGGCCCCCCAGGGAGTGGGGTCTCGACCCTTCTGGCCCACTTAGCGGCCACCCAACCAGTAGCTTTCTGGTTCGGCGACCACGATGCAGCCCACGGCAGAGCGGGCTATGGAATGGCTGCTCTTGCTGCTCAACTAATTGCTCTTCACAAGCTCAGTTTGCCCCTTATTCCCCCTTCTATTGCGACTGATTACCAGAGTCTTGCGGACCTGTTGAAGGAAGCCAGTACGCAACCGCAGCGCGTAATTGTCCTGCTTGATCCGCCTTCTTGTCCCCTTCAACCCTTGGCTCCTTTCCCCCAAACTTGGCGCTTGCCCAGAGCCGCTTTGCCCCCAAATGTCTTACTTATTGCAGGCAGTCTACCAGGAGCCGATTGGTCCTTTCGCCCCGATCTGCGGATTCATTTGCCCCAACAAGGTGAGGCCTTCAACCACGCGGCAAGCCGCTTTTTGCACCAGCTAAAGTGCCCGCTTGAGGCGCAAAAACCCCTCATCGAGGCCGCGCAAGGCAACTTCCTCTACCTCAGACTGGCTGCTGGTCTCATCCATCAGAAGGCTTATGATTACCGTGACCTTCCCCTTGGCCTGGAGCAGCTTTACCAGACTTGGTGGGCCGATTTAAGCTCCTCAAGTCGTCAATTGGCTCTTCTTTTGGCTGCCGCAGGGGAACCCTTACCCTACCAACTCTGTGCTGATCTGCTTGGCACAGACCCTCAACCAACCCTAGAACTCTGGCAAGCGTTAGGGCTTGCAGACTGCCAGAGTGACCCCAATCCTCCCTCCTTGGTGACCGTATCCTTGCATCATTGGGCCTTACGGGATTACTTGGCCCGCTCCCATCCCACAGAGCTTGAGCAGACGCATACAGCTTTGACCATGGAGCTTGCTAAGTACTTAGAGCAGGAGCAGCTTCAGCCCCCTTCCCTCCTTGAAAACTATGCTTGGCAGCAATTTGCTCGGCATGCAGCTCTTGGTCTGTCACCTTCTATAGCCCTACCTCGTGTAGCTCAACGGGCTTGGATTAGAGGTCAGGAACGCCGCACAGGGCAATTGGCCGAGGCGGCCCGTGACCTTTCTTGGGAACTTCGCACCGCGATTGGGGTCAGATTAGAACCTCAGACAAGTGAGGCCCAGCTTTTGCGCTTGGCTAGTATAACTGCTTTGGTGGGGACGTTTACATCCCTTACGCGCTCCCTGAATCCCGAAGCAGTCGCCGACGCTCTGTTAGGCAGTCAGGAGCGTTTAGGGCGGGAAGGGAGTCTCAAACGAACCACAGCTTTGGTCGATCAATTACCTGATGGACAGGCAAAGGCCCAGGTACTTAGGCAGTTAGGTGAGACTTGCTACGGTCTCAAACAACGGTCAGCAGCGATGCGTTTACTCTCTCAAGCTCTTGACATTGAGGAGCAGAAAATCCCACGGGTATGGCGTGAGCAACGGGAGCATTTGCTTTGTGTCCTGGTTAAAGTAGCATTAGCTTTGGGGGAAAGTGAAGGGGCCTTGGCTCTGACGACGCAGATTGAACAGAGTGAGCGGCGCGGGGTGGCTGCTACGCAAGTAGTGCATTGGTTGCTCGCTAAAGGGGCTTACCTTCAAGCCCAAAAGGTAGCTTGCGCGATCAAGCACGAGAGCTTGGCGGCCTGGGCTCAAGCTGAAGTTGCTGTAGCTTGGGTGCGGGCAGGCTACTTAGTAGCAGGCGAAGCACTGTTAGCGCAGGTCAAGGTTGAGACCGCAAGAGGTTGGGGCGAGATCGAATTGGCTTGCGATTCCGCAGCAAATGATGAGTTGAATGCGCGACAGCGCCTGGCTCGGCTGGAGAATTCTAGCCAACGGGAACATGGATTAGCACGTTTGGCAGCGGCTTTAGCAGCGGCGAATAAAGGTCAAGCGGCTTTAACTGTCGCCTGTGAAATCGAAGCGGTTGAGGTGCGTGTTATGGCTCTCCTCGATGTGCGGCAAAAGGTGCATGGCACAGTAGCTGTGGCGGCGCTGGAGCAGGCGACTACGGCTATCGGAGCGTTGACTAAGGAAGTACGGGTTCCTCTATTGACTTTATTAGCCGCTTCTTACGGAGCTTTAGGGCATACCAAAGCCGCACTCCAGGTCGCTTCCCAGCTTGCGCCAGGGGAAGAGCAAGAGCGGGCCCAATCCCGTACCGCGCTGGCCCTCGCCCAAAGTGGGAAGTATGCAGAGGGTTTAACCTTAGCCCAGACCCTCACAGACCCCGATGAACGGGATTGGACCTATGATGAGTTAGTCCGTGTCTTAGCGGCAGCGGGAGCGTTTGGGGAAGCCTTGCAGTTAGCTTATCAGATTAGTACGCTTGAACAGAAAGCTCAAACTTTGGCTAACTTAGCTCTCGCGCAGGCTAAAGCAGGTGATCCTTTAGGGGGCTTTCAACTTGCTCAGAAGATCACCCAACCTGGCGAGCGAGCCCGTGCCTTAACTCATCTTGCACCGCTTTTAGTCGCAAGTGGGCAGCAACAGACCGCTTTGCTGGCCTTAGATGAGAATCCGCTTACTCCTCTTCAAACTAGCCGTTACCTCTTAGCTCTCGTTAGCGCCCTAGCCAATCAAGGAGCTTTAACCTTGGCGCAAAGCCTTGCTCCGACCATTCCACAACCCTTGGCGAAGGCTCAAGCTTACCTTGCGATTGCCCATGCTCTGGCTGCCCAGCGCCCTAAACAGGCCTATCTGGCGCTTGGCACAGCCTTTCAAATGGCCTCTCTAGGGCGGGCTGAGGCTTTTCTCTTACTGGGGCAAGCTGCCCCAACTTTGGCTATGTTAGGTGGAACGAGTCTGCTAATCAAGCTGGCTCATGCGATTGGCGAGTTTGAGCATTGGTAGAACTTCTTTTAGACCCTAAAAGACCTGCCAGCTTCACCCTAGGCTGGCAGGTCTTTTGCATCCCGAAAAGCAAAGATCTCTTGGTCTTTCAGGCTGTTCCTTTCGGGGTAGAAACTGCGCGATCTAGGGCCAAGGCAAGGCGCTTTTGGGCCAGTTTTCAGCTTAGATCAGACCCAAAGGGCAACTTTAAAGGAGTTTTTTGCCGTCTTCTAGCCTAAGCGAGATCGGCTCCCCAGGTTTGCCTTTCGTGGTTTTATGCCTTAGAGGGAGCAAATTTTGAGGGTTTTGACTAGCACTTTGTTCTCTCTTACTTAACAAATGAAGATGGTTTTAACTGGCTGCTGGGTGGGGCCCTACATAAAGGCTGGATCGGGCCTACATAAAGGCTGGATCGGGCCTACATAAAGGCTGGGTGGGGCCCTACATAAAGGCTGGGTCGGGCCCTACATAAAGGCTGGGTCGGGCCCTACATAAAGGCTGGGTCAGGGCCTACCTAAAGGCTGGAGTGGAACTGGCTGGCTGCTAGGAAATGGGCTACGGAAGTGGCCGATGAAAACCCTAAGCACAGGCTGGCTAAAGGTAACAGCGCCAAGCTTCCAGACCAAAAAACCTGCCAGACTGTTCCAAGTCTGGCAGGTCGTTGGCTGAACAAGAAGCGCAGCGCTCGACTTTTAGAGCAGCAGCGCGAGGGGCGTTTGAAGCAGGCGTTTGAGTTCCAAGAGGAACTGAGCCGCGACGACTCCGTCGGTCACGCGGTGATCAACACTGAGGGTCACCCGCAGCACTTCGCCAAGCCCGACCTGGCCAGCGGTGTTGATCACGGGGACTTGCCGTACCGCTGCGACGGCCAGCGCCGCCGCTTGCGGCGGGGTGATAATCGCGGTAGCTTCGACCACTTCATACATTCCCAAGTTGGTGATTGTGAACGTACCTTCTTCCAACTCCGCCGTTTTGAGCTTCCCTTCCCGCGCCCGCGTCGCCAAGTCCCTTAACGCTTCGGCCACCTCGCGCAGGCTTTGTTGGTCAGCGGCAAAGAGGGTCGGCGCAACTAGACCTTTGGCGAGCGCGACAGCCACATTAAGGTTGATCTGGGGGTGAACGACCACCCCATCCTCCCCATTGGGCCCTGGGCAAAAGCTGCTATTGAGGAGGGGAAAGCGCCGCAAAACCTGGGCGGTGGCCTTGACGATCAAGTCGTTCACGGAGATATGAACCCCCGCCAGCTGGCCCGTATTGATCTGCTGGCGCAGCTTGAGCGCCTGGGTCATCTCGATCTCCGTCATCACGTAGAGGTGAGGGATTCCAGGCTTGGCCTCGCTCATCTTGAGACTGATAGCCCGCCGCATCCGCGAGAAAGGTTCAAGGGTCTCGCCCGCTTTGAGCGTAGGCGGATGAGCGAGAAGCGGGGGCGGAAGGTATGCAGGCAAGGGCGCAGGCAAGGGCGCAGAAGGGGCTTCGGGAGGTGGAAGGGGGAGAAGCTTGTTGCGCTTCACGAAGGCCTCAACGTCCTCGCGCATTAGCCGTCCGCCAGGGCCTGTCCCTGGGATCAGGTGCAAGTCAAGGCCATAAGCTTGCGCCAGCTGGCGGGCGAGGGGAGAAGCTTTGACCTGGTCAGGATCGGGCAATGCGGGGGAAGGTGGAAAAGGCAGCTGGTGGTCTGGCTCCCCGCTGCTCACGGGCAGAGGAGAAGGTGCTTCCGCCTCACTTGGCGGCGCAGGGAGAGGAGCTTCCGCCGCCGCAACATGGCCAAGCGGCATGCCCACGGTGGCGCTCCCACCCGCCTTGACCAAGATCTGCGATAGAATCCCGCTCTCCGGCGCAGCAAGCTCCATCGTCGCCTTATCGGTCTCAATCTCCACCAAGACCTCTCCCTTCTCGACCTGGTCGCCAAGCTCTTTCAGCCAGCGACTTACGATCCCGGCCTGCATGGTATCACTCAATTTGGGCATTGTTACAGCGGCCATTAGAAATCCTTTCTTAGCTTAATCTGAGCGAAAGCTACTTTAACGCCCTGTGCCGCGCACGAAGATGTTAGGCCAAGGCTTGAAGGTCGTTGGGAAACTATCCTGGCGCAGGAGGAGACCATTCTCCTTTACGGTCCGGTAGATAATGGTTGTTAAACCTGGCCTAGCCCAGTCAGATTGCTTATACGTGCCTGCGGGAAGGGTTGGATCTTGGATAGTCACGGGCTTCGAAGGAGCCGGGGTTTGGCTGGTGATCCGGTGGCTCATCGTGACCTGGCGCGGAGCCTTCGCCCCGTAGAGCGCGAGATAGAGCCGCTGTTGTTTGAGGTCGGCCCAGGCCTGCGTCAGAAGCCACCCCCCCGTATCATTAACGAACTGGAGGTCGCTGGCTCCCGTGAAGATCGCTGCGTCATAGCCCGGCGGTTCCCCCAATTCCTCATACCAGCTAATCCGAAACTGATGCTCATGGCGTTCGGTGATCGGTAGCCCAGCCATAAACGCCGCCCGAAAGAGCGTCGTCGAAACCTGGCATAAGCCTCCGCCCCATTCCTTTTGGGTCCGATTATTGATGATTGCGTAGCCTGGCACGAAGCCATTACTTGCGTCCACTGCGCCCAGCGACGCATTGAACGAAAAGAGGTCGCCTGGGGGGATCAGCACGCCGTGAACGCGGTTAGCTCCCGCCACGATATTGGTAATCCGATAGGCTTCAGACTTGCTAAAGGAACTTACGCCCGTGGCCAACAACCGATTGATTCCCAGGCTAGGGAGGTCAGCCGCAGTGATCGGCGGCGGCAAGGGCGTAAGAGCCAACTCAATGGTTCGGGAGCCACCCTGAAGCGCCTCATTGATCTTGGTCAGCGCCAAGTTGCCATCTAACCCTTTGCCTGTGCCGCCCTGCTCAAAGATGAATAAGTTGCCATTTTGCCAGTTAAGGCGGGGCAGCCGCCCTTCCTGGCGGAAGGATTTTTCTAGCGGTTCAAGGGCCTGCCGGATGCCATCCTGGTCAAAGGTGAGCGAGTATTGCGGGTAGTTAGAAGGAGGATCAACCCGGTTGAGCTTGACCCACTGAGCAAGGCGCGAGCGGGGCCATTCCCATTGCTTAATCGGGCTATTGAGAAAGATTGAGCCATTAAGAGGAACCTCAACCTGCGCCACTATCTGTTGGGCATCACTATCCCGAAAGACCGGAGCTAAGGCCCGCGTGCGGAAGCTCACCTGCTGAGGTTGCAACGTCTGAAGGGCTGCCGTCAAGTCCGCAAGCGTTTCGTCAACCAAAGCTTGCGTGCCCCATTCTTCGGGCGTAAGGACTACGTTCGCCCCCACTAATGCTACTTCAGCATTCTGCGGCGCAACCTCGATCTCGCTGGCGAGGCGCAAAAGGTACTGTTGCAGCTTAGGCTGGTCGACCTTGACCTGCAAAGGGATTTGTACGCCCCATTGCCAGACTGCTGCTACGGTGCGGGCGTTATCCACTCTGGCCGCAGTGCGCCCAATGGGGGCGGCCAGTTGCAAGGCCGCCGTGAAGTCTACCGTAAGCCCCAAGTCTTCGGCAGTAGGGTTCCAAGTTTTCTCGCCGTAGGTCAAGGTTGCAGGATTAAGCAGAAAGGAGGCATAATGCTGTTCGAGGTCGGTACGGGCCGTGGGCAGAGGCCGATTACCGATCTCCAACCCTTGGACATGAATGTTAGGGTAGAGATAGCCCGCATAGCCGCGCTCGCTGAGGAGAATCGTCAAGACAACCGCTTCGGTTACTAGCGCGGCCAGAGCAACCAGGGCGACCAGCCAGCCAAAAGTCTTCAAGAGGCAAGAGGCCTTTTTGCCTGGGCGACGAGGGGGCAAAGGGGGATAGTTCTTGCGGACAAAGAGCTTCCGACGGCGGTTGACAACGGAATTATCACTCATAGCTTGTTTGGAAACAATCTGGCAAGGAAAGCCACCGAAGGCTAGAGGTTGATTTACAGCTGATCTACACGAGCCGCATTGTAACACATGTAGGATAGGCCTCCTGCCTGTCCATCTGCCTGTCCATTGCGGGAAAATGCGGTGGATGTTATTCTTGTCTTTAAGCAACCTCATTTAGCCAAGAAGAGCAAAAGCAATGCAGAAATCATTGCCCAAAACGGCGGGCACAACTTACGAAGCCATCTTCGCTACAGTATGCCTAATCCCCCCAGGCAAAGTCGCTAGTTATGGGCGAATTGCGGCCTTAGCGGGGCTGGGCGGCCAAGCACGATTGGTGGGCTACGCGCTCCACAGCCTCCGCGCTGGAAAGTTGGGCGACGAAGTTCCCTGGTGGCGCGTCATCAATGCCAAAGGTTATATCAGCAATGCCTACGAACCTGATCTTCAGCAGGCTTTGCTGGCGCAAGAGGGAGTCACTTTCACAGCTAAAGGGCAAATTGACCTAACTCTTTTCCTCTGGGACGGGGCTTAGGCTTCGCGGGCCCAGGATTCAAGTTGGCTCAAGTTCGCGCCGTTCAGCCTGGACCCGCACGAGCGGCACACCTTTTTCGCGGGCCCTGATGAGAGCCTCAACACAGAGCGGGTCCAGCTTTGTCCCCGCCGCGTTCCGTATAATCTGAAGCGCCTGCTCAACCGTTCGCGCAGCTTGGTAGGGGCGGTCACTGGTCAGCGCATCAAAAATATCCGCCACCGCCACAATCCGCCCAATCAGGGAAATCCCGTTCTCATTTTCCTCTAAAAACCCTTTTAGCCCATTCGGATACCCCAGCCCATCCAAACATTCGTGATGCTCTTCCAAAGCGCGGAGTTCCTGCTGCAACAGTTTGGAAAGCCCCGCCGCCCGCAAGAGTTCGGCTCCTTTGGAAGCATGTTCGCGCATCTCTTCCATTTCCGCTTCAGTCAAGGGGCCAGGCTTCCGCAAAATCTGGTCGCGCACGCCGATCTTGCCCACATCGTGGAGCTTGCTCCCAATCCGAATGTGATAGATCATCTCCTGGGGCAACCCCATCTCTTGGGCCAAGGCCACCGAAAATTCTGAAACGCGCTGGCTATGCCCCAATGTATAGGGATCGCGCAGATCAATCGCGCCCGTAATGGCATCAATAATGCCCCAAAAGAGCGTATAGGTATCATTGTAATACTGCGAAAGCTGTAAAGCTGTTGCGGCTTGACTAACCAAGATTTTGAAAAGTCGCACATCCTCATCGCTAAAAGGGATTTTGTCATGCTTGTTAAGCGCTTGAGCGCCCCCAATGATGGTTTTCTGAAGTTCACCCCGCTCGCCTCCAAGCTGAATTTTAGGGGCCCACATGGGAATACAAAGAATCGAATGCGTTGTAAACCCACTTTGCTGATCAATCTCGCCGTAAAAATGGCGATTGTTACGCACATCATTGACCACAATCGTTTCGCCCGTGCGAATCGCTTGGCCAATAATGCCTTTATCCAGATCAACTGCTACTTCGCGCAGATTAGCGCAATGATGCCCAACACATAAGTGGAGGACTAATTGCTCTCGCCCATCGTCGTCGCGCTGTTTGAGCCAAATCGAAACGGCTTCAACGTCCAGCAAATCCTGGGCCGAGCGCATAATATCTCTGAGCAGCGCGTTGCGGTCTAAGGTTGTGGTCATGCGGGCGATAATGTCCAACAAAACTTGCTGGCGATGTTCACGGCGCTGGGCTTCGGCTAAAAGCTGCGTCTTCTCGATCTCGGTGGCCATCCGATTCACCAGAACTTGGGCCAGGGTAAATTCAGGCTTCGCTTCGGGCAACAAGGGGAGGCAATCAAAGACTTGCACAACACCTAAGCTCTTAGGGCCCACAAGCAGCGGAAAACAATAGGTAGTCTGCGCTGAAAATTGATTTTCGCGCTGTTTAACATGCTCCCAAGGCGCAAAAGGGCCTCGCTGCGTGAGCAAAATGGGTTTCTTTAGGTTTATGGCTTGCCCCAAAGGACTATGCTTGTCAAAGGGGATTCTTGTTTCAAGCAGATAAGGGAGAGGGGGATAACCAACGATGGCTTTAACGATTAACTCAGCACCTGAAAAATCGGTCAGGAAGATAATTCCAGAACGAGCTTTGGTTAGCTCCACCACTAATTCAAGCGTTTGGGTCAGAATTAGGGCAGAATCAGTAGTTGCTGCAAGTTCATTAGTCCGTTGAAGAAATTGAATCGAACGTTGCAGGTTGATTTGTTCCTCAACTATCATTGGAACCTCGGCTTTCGCTACCATTCTGTTCTGCGGAGTTTAGGGCTTCGGGCGCAGCCAGATTTTGAATAAAGCGCACGAGTTCTCTTGGGCCATCAATGATTGTGAGCGCGACTCCACTCGCTTGGGCCAGGCTTTGCGGCGTATAGTCGTCGAGGGTTCTTAGCCCTTGATGATCAAACATCACTCGCGGAAGGAGCGCTTGGGTGGAAGCGGTGGCTCGCAAGCCTGCGGCCACATCTTGGCCCGTCAAGAGACCGCTAACCGTCACTGTCGATCCAAAGAAAGTGTTTTCAAGCGCTAAGACGCTGACCTCCAACCCCCCGATTTTGTTTAGCCGCTCTGCCAGAATCTGAAGAGTAGTTGCGATTAGTGTACCACAAACTAAAGCCAGCTTAAACGAACCAGGGAGCGTTTGCGGGAGTTTTCGCGCTTCTTTAGTCCAGCTTTCCAAAAACTCACGGGTCATCCCAACGCCGTTAGTATATTGGGGATAGCCGTCATAGAATGAGGCTTTCGGCAACCCTCGGCCACTTACGAGAAAAAATTCATCGCTGGGATAGACCAGCCCGCACCCCAAGCTGCGCCGATAGCGCTGGCTGTAAGGCTGGATGAGGTCAAGCACTTGAGCAGCTTCGCTGGGGGTATAGCAGCGCAAAGCCAGCGCAGAATTGGCTGGGAGCCTGGCACAAAAGGGAATTTTAGCAGCCTTTGGTAAACTCTGACAACGCTCAGAATCCTTCTCATTAGAGGGGTTTTTAGCATTTTTAGGGAAACAATGGTAACGAGTCAGCCCGACGGGGACAACCGCAATCGATTGCACAGTGGGATAGAGGTTGGACAGGTCTTCAATTGTGTTTTGCAACACAGCCCCATCGTTTAAGCCAGGACAAGCAACAATTTGAGTATGGACTTGGATGCCTGCTGCGCCTAAACGCTGAATCGAGGCCAGCAGATCGGGGACGCGGGCCCGGCCTAGCAACAAAGCGCGAATTTTGGGGTCAGTTGCATGAACGCTAATGTGAAGGGGCGAGAGGTGATGCGTAATTATCCGTTCCCAATCTGCTTCACGCAGGTTGGTCAGCGTGATAAAGCTGCCATAGAGAAAGGAAAGGCGATAATCATCATCTTTAATATAGAGGGTTTTACGCATTTGCGGAGGCATTTGCGCGACAAAGCAAAATAAACATTGATTATTACAGCGCCGAATCGGCTCAAAAAGAGGATTTTCAAATGTAATCCCCAAATCCTCATCAGGGTCTTTCTGAATCTCATAAATAATAGTTTCTGATCCCTGGCGCACGTAAAGTTCGATTTGCTCCTCCGCTGTCGCAAATTGGTAATCAATCAGATCGCGGAGGATTGTTTGCCCAACGGCTAAAACTTCAGCCCCAGGCTGGAGGCCAAGCTCGGCAGCGATACTAGCAGGTTGAATGGCCCCAATTAGGCCGCCTTGGGGCGGGCGGGGACGTTTTATTTGGTGCATTTGGCTGCTCAATTAAAGCTAAAAAGCAGGGTTTTTTCCCTGCTTTGGTGTAGAGTGGAGACTTAGGGCAAGGATTACGACATTTGCGGCGGATGCAAAAAGGGGAGCTTAGGGGCCCAACCATCGAGAGCCAACCATAAAACTGTGGCAATGAAAATCCAGTGCAACTGTTCTGCCACTAGTTTTAGAAACTCAACCAGGGCGCGGACAAAAGGTAGCTGTTCATAGGCCGCGCTTATCCCCTGCTTAAAGGTTGCCACCGCTGGTTGCAAGATTGCGGCCAGTCCTGGCTCAAGCCCGCTGGCACAAGAGACTTGCCAGACTGTCGCCAAAGATAAGCTGCCTGCTACAGCCATCAGCAACAAGATCAAGGCGGAAAACCTTGTTTGAGCTTGGGCCTGGCTTTGGAGGAGAGGGGCCGAACCTTGCACTAAACGGCAGAGCCGCGTAGTCAATTCAGGCGGGGATTCCCAGCGCAACTCAGCCCGCAAAACTTGATCCAGCGCATCTTCAGGCTCTTCTGGGATGAAAGGCTCTTGCTTTTCTAGCATCTCAATTCCCTCCTAGCCGAGCCAGCGCAGGCATTGCAAAGGGGCTGGAAGCGGTTTGCCCCTCATTGGGAGGTAACGGCGGAAGGCAGACGGGGGGCGAATCTTGCGAAACGGGCGGCTTATCCTGAGCCACCAACAAAGCAGCCAGGCGCTCCTTCCCCCGCCGAATATGACTCTTGACCGTGTTGAGCGGGATGTCCAGAATTTCGGCAATATCCGCGTATTTCAAATCCTCAAAGTAATAGAGGGTTAAGACTAGACGATAGGGAGTTTCAAGCTGGCTTAAAGCTTGCCGCACTTGAGTGCGAACTTCGTGGGAATCAAGCGCCAGTTCGGGGTTAATCCAACGATCTCGGTCCGGGACTGTACCTAAAATTGTCTGCTCTTGCTGCTCGTCGGGGGAAATCAGGGGCACTTGGCGGCCCCGCCGGCGCAGTTCATCGCGCCCTAAGTTAATCACCAAGCGATAAAGCCAGGTCGTAAAGCGACTTTCGCCACTATATTGCGGTAAAGCTCGAAAAAGGCGAATGAAGGCTTCTTGGGTCAGGTCTGCCGCATCCTCAGGGTCTTTCAAGACACTCATCGCAATACTATAAACATAATGCTGCTGACTCTGCATCAGCTGCGTCAAAGCTTCTACATTGCCAGCTTGAGCTTGTTGGAGGACTTCAATTGCTGGTTCGGCCAAGGTTCCTGCCACCTTTCTTTCTGCGGCCCGCTTAGGGCGGAGCCTTCACAACTAACGTGGGGCAAACAGATTTTACCAAGCCGAAATTTGCCTGGATGCCTAAAGCCTTCTTATTCTTCAAATGACGTGAAGCGAAGGCCGAAAGTTGCAAAGTTAGGGAAATGAAGCGAAGGTATTGAAAGATATAAAGAGGAAAAGGAGGAAGATGCGTTAGGGGACAGGATCATAACCCCCTTGGGCCCAGGGGTGACACCTGAAAATGCGGCAAACAGCTAACCACCCTCCGCGCCATGGGCCATATTTCTGAATCGCCTCATATCCGTAGGCTGAACAGCTTGGGGTATAAAGACAACTGGGCGGCAACCAGGGTGAAATTGAATGTTGGTAAAACTTAATCAGGGCCAGGAGAAACCAGCGCACACACAAAAACCTCTAAGCTTTGCCCAAAAACCCGATACGCCACCACAGAAAAGGACTTCAATGCTGGTGACGTATCAGATTCGCTGGCTTGGCTTTTAATCCAAAGGTTCTTTTCCAATGGCGAATGAGCATGTCTCTGCGCCTTTAGCCATACACGAACATTGTTCTACCCCAAACCGACGGCCCCCGCTGACCCAAGCTGTAGCCTCTTCGATGATTCCACGGGCCAGAAAGAAGACTGGCCCGGGCTCAGGTCGCCCAATACAATTTGAACACCGGGAAATGTGGTAGACAAACTTGTCGCGTTGTTCCTCTACGCGGCTGCTTTGGTCGCTAAACCGATCAAAAGTTTGGGCCGTGGCATTCAGAACAATTTTGAGTTTCATGGTGACCGGCATCAGCTTGAGCGCAAGGTCGGCCATGCCCAGCAAGGGCCCAAACTCCTTCAGCCCGAGCGTGAAGGCTACACGTCCGGCCCGCAGTTCAAGCCCCCGGGCCCCTCGCGGCCCATACATCGTCCCAAGCGCAATGGACGTTGCCGCAATGGCCTCAAAGGGATATTCTTTCTTCAAGTCGCTGGGTGGGTAGGCCTCGAGAAACTGTGGCAGATTTGCCAGGCGGAGCAAAGCTCTCACGCCGTTCGGGCCCATCACTTCTTCAAGCGACAGGTAGAACAGTCGGCCAATTTTGTTGGGGTAGTGCAGGCCACGAAAGCTTTCTACTGTCGTCATGGGCACTCTGGCTCCTTACAAATTTAATGGAGGGCACCGCTTTAATGGAGGGCACCGCAATGCAATTGCTAGTACAGGGTGACTAATCCGCCGCTGAAAGGTGGCGGCTTTTGGGGTTGAGCCCCTGGCTGTGTAGCCCCACAGCTTCCGTCTATTATAGCTTAAAACCATACAGAAGCCAAGTATTCTGTATATCTTCATCCGCCTACCGAATCTTAGTAGCTTTCTGGTGCAATTGTGCTAGGATCTTGACTCTTAAAACCTTTGCGGTTGCTAAAGAGCCAGAGAACTGCACTGAATGAATCCAAACTTAGTACAATGGGGGCTATGGTATCATAATCAGCAGCGAAATGCAAATATAAGAAAACCCTACTTTTATTTACTTTTATCTACAATTTCTTTAGGCCGGGAAAACCGTTTTAGAGTTGGAAGCAACTTAGCCATTGCATAGGCAAGCCAATGGCCTTAACGCAGATTTGCCAATCAATCCTGATTATACCGCTTTTCCCCAAGTTGGCAAACTGTATTTCAAAGCCCATCTTCCCAAAAAGGTTGCACCCAGCCGCGCTCCGCCAATTCAGCCCTAAGTTCCAACATCGCCGTGTAAGTGGGCAAAATAGCCAACGTTTCGCCTGCGGGAGTCATTTTTAGCGCTTTAGCAACCGCTTTAGCGATCTTTGGCTCAACCTTAATCTGCTCTGAAGCCACCCCCGCATACTTCAATCTTACCGCCATATCCTCAGCCCGTGTGCCACTTACGATTACTTCAGCAAGATAGGCCGTCAAAGGCTCAAAAGCTGCATCCCAAAGCCACGAAACATCGGTTCCATCAGCAATCTTATCATTGATAATCAGCAACAGGGCGATTTTCTGTTGTTTTTCAGTGATTCCACTGGTCAACATTCTGATTGTTTCGCTGGCCCCTACAGGATTTTTAATCAAAGCAATCAATATTGGTTGGCCTTCGGGGGTCTGGATGCGTTCAATCCGCCCAAAAGCCGCCTTAAAAGCAGCTAAAATTTCCTGAATGAGCGCAGGTTTCGCGCCCAAAACAAACCCTACCGTCGCCGCCGCCAGCGCGTTTACCGCATTGTAAAGCCCAGGTAAGGGCAGTTCGATTTCTAATGTACCTTCGGGATAAGTAATCAAAAGCTGGCTGCTCGCCGTGCCCCGCAAGTCAAGCCGCGTCAATTTTACCTGCGGGGTTGGGCGACTATGGCCACAATTGGGGCAATGATAGTGACCAATATGCGAATAGAAAGTTAAAGAATAAGTATAATGCTGGCCGCAACAGCGACAAAATTGGGAATCAGCGATATGATCAGTCGAATTTGTTGCGTGACGGCTATCATCTACTCCATAGTAAGTTACTTGAGCAGTTAAACCTTCGCCCAGATAGGCTACAGCAGGATCATCAGCATTCAAAATGACATGAGAAGTCGCTGGAAGCAACATTAAAGCCTTTTTCCAGTGTTTGGCTAAGGTGTCAACTTCGCCATAGCGGTCAAGCTGATCGCGGAAAAGGTTATGAATCACAACCAAACGGGGTTTTGTCTCAAGAATCGCTTGCGGTAAAGCGGCCTCATCGGTTTCAAAAAGCCCAATCTCAGCATGTAAAGGACCGAAAAAGGGGCTTGCAGCCAAAATTGTCGCGGTCAGTCCCGTGATCAGATTTGCGCCAGCTTGATTGTGTAAAACTTGACTGCCATTTGATCTGAGAAGATTAGCAAGCATTCTTGTTGTCGTCGTTTTGCCATTTGTACCCGTTAAAAGAATGACTCCCTGGGGTAAAGTAGCTGTCAAGGTCGAAAGAAGGTTTGGATCAACCAGCCGCGCCAGCGTGCCTGGCAGATTCGTACCCCCACCAAGGTTAAGCTTCTGCGTGAGGATTTGAACACTTTTGCCCAACCCAAGCGCGAGAAAGGATCTAAATTTCATCATGGTTTTCCTCCAGCAGAAGTTTTTGGCACGCGAAAAAGCGAGATTGAATTAGTGAGCCAAACCGATTCAGCGTTCAGATTTGCAACATCAGCTGGCGTACCAATGATATAGACGTTTTCGTTGGGATAAAGGCGCTTAATCCGCTTTTCCCAACTCTCATTTTCAGGTTCAGTAATGTCTAGCCAGATGTCGGGACGTTGATTTTCGACCAAACGCAGATATTGCAGCGTTGTCCCATGTTCCCAACGCACAATTACGGGTGCATTGGGTTCAATGTGAGTCAGCATAATCTCGCTGAAAGAGCGATAGAGTTTTTCCTTTGTCTTATCATTCAGAGGTGTTCCATTATAAACCCCATTGAAAACCAGATTAAGAATGATAAGCAGCAAGAAGGATTCGGCTCGAAAGAGAGGTTGTTGATATTTGGAGCCGTTTGGCGAATTCGGATCAATGATTCTGACGATTAACCTGCACCAAAAAGCGATTAGGCCCGCAAGCGCCTCGGCTCCCATGCCAATCCAGATTGCAAAAGGTAACAAAATAGGAATGAGAAACATATTTGCATCTTGGACAGCCCCACTTAGACTGACAAAATAGCCAAAAGTTATTGCTGCAACCCAAACTGTACCAAGCCATACTCTTGGTTGGCGGAGAAAGAGCGTAAAGCAGCCTAAAAGCCCCAAAATGATGTTAAATTGACCAAATTCAAGCCAGGTTTGTTGCCAAACGGTTTGGCTTGCAATTATTAAGTTCGGGAGATTTAAGGGAATGAAGATTGTATCCCGCATGGTTCCGCCAAAGAGATGATTGATGACGGTTGGCCAATCTTGGGGTGCGCCCCAGAAATAAAAACCTGGACTATAGCGTTGCAAACCGTAGTCAAGTCCATTAAAGGGCCCGTTGTGAGCAAACTGGGTTAAAACAAAAGCCCAAGGTGTTAAACCTACGCCAAAACAAAGTATAATGAAGGGTAAATAGCTTAGTTTTAGCTTAGGCTGAGTTTTTTTGGTCTCTATTTCAGCAAGACGAGCCGCAAAGTTTGAATTATAATCTACAAAAGAAGCAGGATAGGGATCGGATTCGTCGTCTAATTTCTGGTTTGAATATTTAGCTTTAATTCTTTGCTCAATTAGAGAAAAAAGAAGATAAAAAATAAACAAAGGAAGAGCAATAAAGACAAAAGAACCGTGATGACTAAAGCCTAAGCCCGCGACCAAAGCGGTCAAACCAAACCGTCCTGCGGTTTGCTTCGCCCATGCTCGCCCTAATGTCCAGGCCAAAAGCGCGATAAAGAAGGTGTTGAGCGTGTAAACCTCGGCGATGGTGGCCGCATTCCAAAGGCTGTGCGTGGCGGCCAGCGCGGTGGCGGCCACGGCTCCCGCAAGCAAGCTGCCCGTGACTTGCGTAGCAACCAACCCGATAATGGCAACGGTTGCCGCCCCAGCTACTGCCGAGACCAATGTAACGCGGTAGGCGAGGTCGCCAAAGGGAAGAAGTGTAAAGAGTTTGCCCAACAAAATGTAAAGTGGGTAGCCCGTTGGGTGGGGCACAGCGAGCAACGGAGCCGCAAACTGAAATTCAGCGCTATCGCCCGTGAGAACGGTTGGCGCAGCCGTCGAAACATAGAGATTCAAGGTATAGATGAGAGCAAGGATTGCCAAAAGCACTCTTTGCCAGCGTACCAGAAAGGCTCGCAGGGGAATACTTACTCTTGGGGCAACATAGACTATTTCAGGGATATAGGTCGAGAAAAAAGCGTCATTCTTGCTCCAGTCCTGCGCGACGGAGGGCAATTGCGAACGGGTTTTCGTCGGGAGGGTCAGTTTCGTCGGGAGCAGTCGAATAGGCCGGAGAATTGTCCGGGGCGGGGGAAGATTCTTCATCGAGTTCGTCATCAGCCTCCCAATCAAGGGCTAAGTTTTCAGCGCCCACCAGGGCGATAATGTCTTCAGCATTAAAACAGACCAAATCTATATTTTCGCCGTCTAAAGAGCGTTCTTTCAAAGCAGTGAGCAGTTTAATGTAAGAGCGAGCCTCCAAAGTGCCGGCCAAAGTCGATGGAGCCCGCGTTGGTGGCTCTGGGCCCGCCATCAGCATCGCAACTTCTTCGGCAGTTGGAATGCCCGTATTGACCAACAAAATCGTGCAATGGACAAGCGGATAGAGCAAATGTAAAATTGTTCGCGTCTCTTGAAGCTGCCCCACGGCTCGCCCCACGCTGCTTGCTGCGCGACTAGCCTTGATTTCAAAAACCCAGGCTGTGCGTTTATCTTCAAGAATGAGCGCGTCTAGCTCCCGATATTTGATCACAGCCCGCCGCCCTTGCCGCTCCTCATATTCCAAAATGCGTTGGTCTGTCAAAGTAAACTGCTCCGCCAGCCACTTTCGCAAAGCAGATTCAGCTTGGTCGCCAAAAAGATCTCTTTGGCGAGGGAGATGAATCGGGCGATAATTGCTGCGTTGGAGCTTGAACCCCGCAACATAGTCCCGATAACGGCGATCTTCGGCGGTGATCAAACGCGGACGAGCATAGCTTATTTTCTTTTTCAAGGCTCTTCTCGCTTTCCTAAAGCACAAGCACGGTTATAAGCCGCCCAAATTGCATTGTTCAATGTGGTACGGATATTCCCCCGCTCTAATTCGCTGAGAGCCGCCGCAGTTGTCCCGCCTGGCGAAGTAACTGCATTTCGCAACTGAGCAGGGTGCAAACCTGTTTGTTGCGCGTAAAGCACAGAACCTAACATCGTTTGATAGACTAATTCTTGCGCTTTTGGGCGCGTAAAGCCTAACTGAACTCCTGAATCAATCATGGCTTCAAGGATTAAGAAGATATAAGCAGGGCCACTACCATTAAGAGCCGTAGCCATATCTAAATAATGCTCATCTTCCACATATAATTCTTGGCCCAAGGCTTGAAAAATCGTTTTGGCCCATTGATTTTGCTCTGTTGTAACATTAGGCGTAGCAGTCCAAACCGTCATGCCCGCCCCAATCTGAGCGGGCGTGTTGGGCATAGCTCGTACAATCGCTCTATCCACCAGATAACTTGCAAAAACACTAAGCGGCACGCCTGCTGCAATCGAAATCGCTAAAGCACCTGGCTGCAAAGTATAGCGCAACGTAGGGACAATTTGCGGAATCATTTGCGGTTTGACGGCAAAAATAAGAACGTCAGCCAAACTTGCGGCTTCATTGAGATCAGGGCTGATTTGAATTTTATACTTAGCTTCAAGATACTTCTGGCGTTCAGAAGAAGGTTCAACAACCCTAATTTGCGTGGCAGAAACAACTTCTTTGGCCAAGAGTCCGCTCAGAATTGCCTCACCCATCGCGCCAGCACCAAGCAAAGTAAGGCTAAGTTGCGGATAAACTGCTTTATTCAGCGATTTCATTGGTTTCATCACTTTCTAAGCTTTCTGAAAACTCATCTCGTTTGGCAGGATTCAGCCGACAAATAGATTCAAAAGCACAACCAGGTGTACACTTTTCGCGGGGCTTCACAGGAAAGTACCCAGTTTGCACGCCTTGCACCACGGAAGTAACCCCTGTGTGCATCGCAGCCAGCGCCTGCTCCCGATTTTGGGAAGTAAGGGCCGCGCTAAATTTCCCGCTCCCGATGTGCAGAAAAGCTGCTTGACTAACCGCTTGCCCTGGAAAGATTTTCTCGGCAGCGAGAAGATAGATCGGCAATTGAACATCTAAACCGTTTAATGTCCGTTTCAAAGATTGCGGCGCGTTACTACTCTTGTAGTCTATGACCGCCAAAAGTCCCGTAGCTGCCTGGTCAATGCGGTCAATACGGCCCGCAACTTGCACCTCACCCAGCGCGGAGTTTGTTTGAATGGCCAGCGGTGCAAAGCGTTGCTCCAGCGCCAGCGGGCGAAATTCAACCCAAATTTTGCCCTTCTGAATCACAATCCGCAACGCTTGTTCTAGGCGCTGTTGAATTTCTTTCTGCTCCCAAGCCCAAAAGGGGCCAGGGTAAAAATGATACTTCTGCGGGGCATCAACTAAAACTTTTGCTGCCGCAGCATTGACTGATTCAACGATTGTTTGTTCATTCTCCTGCGTAAATGTCAAGCCTTGCTTAATCCAATTTTGCCCCGCTTCAGCCAAAATCCCGTGGTAAATTCGCCCCCGTACAGCCCGATCTAGCCCTTCTTCTGGCTCATTCTGCGCCTCTATTTTGAAAATATGCGCCGCTAAAAAGCGAAAAGGACAGGTAATATAGTCGTTAAACTGCGTTACACTCCAATGATAATCTTTTGAATTTTGCTCAAGCTGCTCTAGCAGAGAAGAATTAGTTATCAAACCTTCAAAAAGCGTATAGGGAGTCGTCTCCTCACGCCTCTTTTCGATTCCAGAAGCTCGCTTGACATGCTGATAAAGCGAAGAAAGACTTGAGGCTTTATAAATTTCAGGGAAATCTTTATTTTGCGAGATCAAAGCTACAAGCTTTTCTTGTGCTGAAACAGCTTCTTCCCAGGTCGGGACACTTCCTGCTTTAATTCGCAATGGGATTAAGGGTTGAACTAAAGCCTGCAACGCGGTCATGAAGGGCGAAGGCGATAAAGAATTGCCCTTTTCGTCCAAGTAAGGGCGCGTCAAAGCTAGGCTTTGACGCGCCCGCGCCACCGTTTCCAAAAAGAGCGTTTGCTCTTCAGCAGGGTCAGGCGGCGGCAAATGCAGCCCGCGCTGGGCCAACAACGCCCGTTCGCGCCGACTATAAAAGGGTGGATTAGACGGAAGTGGAGGGAAATCCCCTTCGACCAGCCCTAGCAAAACAACATGGTCAAAATGCAAGCCTCGCGCCGCTTTAGCCATCATTGCCGCCACAAAGCCAGGCTTGGGAAGACTTTGGCCGTAGCGGACATCTTTCAAAAGAGTATTCAATTCGGCCAAAAAAGCGCGGTAATTCACAGGTGGCTTCTTTAGAATCGTCGTTGCTTGGGCATAAATGTAAAGCAAATCTTGCAGCGAACGCCAGGGAGAATCCATTTCAGCTTTATCGGCGATGATTTTTCGGGCCTCGCCAACCGCAGGAAAGTTAATTTTTTCCTGGATCCAAGCCACATAATCTGCAACGGTGGCCGAGGAAGGCGGATTCAACCATTCCTTAAAGCGCTTGAGCAAAGCCAAAAGCGCCGCCGCTTCAGGAGCCAAAAGAGGCGAGGTTTTTCCCAAACCAGGCAAAATATCAGTATTAGGGTCAAGGCTTTCCAGGAGTTTGCACATCCTTTCAAAGCGTACACTGCCCCCCGAATCTCGTGTAACGCGCTCTAACTGGCTGGCGGCTAGGTCAAAATCCCCAAAATCAAGAGCGTGGGCCGCAGACAGAACCAAACGACCATCGGCAAAACTGCGCCAAACTTCACTTAATAAGCGACGCGGATAGTTTTCAAGCGGCAAACGCAACAAAAGCAGAAAAGCAGCAATTGGTGGAGCTTCAATAAGCGGTAAACCGCTATAGAAAGTAATTGGAAGTTTATATTCAGCGGCTATCTCGTGCAAAAGAGGTTCGTAGCGCAGGCTATTACGGAAGAAAAGAGCAATTTCTTCAGCTTTAACGCCCTTTTTCAGAAGCGAATGGACATGGCGCAGCGCCGCCCGTACTTCGCGCTCCCTGTCAGCAGCTTCGATCAATTTGATTTTACCTGCGGTATCTGGAAGCGCTTGCGGCTCAAGCGCAAAAAGTTGCTCTTGAAGATAGTGTAAAATCGGCGCAGCAGGATTGAAAGGACTTATTTCTACAACTTTAGGCTGAAATTTGGCAAATAATTGGTCGTAAGTTCGATTAAAACGCCGCTGGGCTGGGCGTTTATCAGGTGTCCAGGTGAGCGTAATTGTAGTTTTAGCGACCTGACGAGTTAATTCTGTCAGAAAATCAAGCTGTAAAGGTGTAAACTCATCGAATCCATCAATAACTAAAGTGCTAAAACCACAAAGTAAAGAGGGATTGTTCCGTAGAGCAGCTTTGGCCAAAGTCAAACGCCGCGCTGCATCGGCCAGATTAAAAGTCTCCAGAGCCGCCGCATAAGCCACGTAGATCGTGCTTAATTCCGCATCATAAGGCGTAATTTCAGCCTGGGCCAAAGTTTGCGGGACAATTTCTGCCGCTCGCGCTTCAATGAGCAGATCGTCAAGCCGCTCCAGAAACCCAGGTTTGGTTGCCACCTTTGCAAAAAGAGGCAATTTACCTGCATTTGCCAATTCTTGCACTACATTTTCAAGCAAGAGCGTGTGCAAAGTTTTGCTCAGATCAAGCACTTTGCTTTTGGCCAGTTGGAGAATCAGTTGCGCGAGGCCTGCAAAATTGCGAACCACAAGCCGCGATTTTTTGTGGAGGCGAGCCGTGAGATATTTTTGCTGCGCTTCACTGGGCACTAAGACCAAAGCTCGCCCAGTGCGATCTTCTTGCAAATATGCTAAAATGGTCTCCGTCTTACCCGAACTCACCGGGCCGACCAAAAGCGTGATGGGAACCGAAGAATGCGCCTGTAGTTCTGGGGCTAAATTTCGCATAATCTGGGCCTCAAGCTACACACTCTTATTCGCTGCGCTATTATAACAGAGGAATGCTCTAATGAGGATAAATAATGCCTGCTTTTCATGAGTTTGAAAGACTCTTTCCCAAAGAACCACTTTTGGGGCCAAGTGCATTGGAAACCCATCCCCGCATTTTGGCGGTTTTGGCCCACCCCGATGACGAGTCGTTTGGAATGGGCGGAACTTTAGCATTCTACGCTTGGTCAGGGGCGCAAGTCTTTTTGGTCTGTGCCACGAATGGCGATTTGGGCGAAGTAGCCCCCGAATTTTTGCACGGTTACGCTTCGGTGGTCGAGCGGCGCAAAGCCGAACTTTGCAAAGCCGCCGAAAGTTTGGGGCTGGCGGGAGTTTACATGTTGGGCTACCGCGACTCTGGAATGCCAGGCTCGCCTGACAATCAGCATCCGCAAGCGTTGGCGGCTGCGCCTTTGGATGAGGTGGCGGCCCGTGTAACCCAATACATTCGCCTGTTGCGCCCGCACGTTGTTTTGACTTTTGACCCGATTGGCGGCTATCGCCACCCAGATCATATCGTTGCCCATCATGCGACAGTCAAAGCTTTTCACGCAGCGGCTGATTCGCAAGTTTATCCTAGCGATTTAGCACCTTATCAGCCCCAAAAACTCTATTTTCACTTGATCTCAAGGACCTTTTTGCGCTTAGGAGTCATTTTAATGCGGCTTTTCGGCAAAGACCCCAAGCGTTTTGGGCGCAATGGCGATATAAATTTAGCGGCTTTGGCGAAAGAGGATTTTCCCGTCCATGCTCAAATCAGTTATCGGCTGGTGGAAAAGCAGAGAAAAGCGGCAGCTTTGGCCCACGCCAGCCAAATGAGCGGGCCAGGAGTTGCGGGGGGTGTTTTTGAGCGCATTTTACGCTTTTTTGGCTCGAAAGACCAATTTATGCGGGCTTATCCCGCACCAGAGCCAGGCTTGCATGAAAGCGATTTGCTTGCAGATGTCAGGATTTAGTTGCATATACATTTGTGCAATCTGAGAGCAGTTATAGTTTTGATAGTGGATGTTTCACTCGAAGTGTAGTATAATGAATTACTTAGTTGTAAGAAAGGGACAAATACTATGGGCATTCTAAGTTGGATTGTCTTTGGGGCGTTAGCAGGCTGGGTCGCAGGCATGATTGTGGGTACGAGCGGGAGGCAAGGCTTGCTCACGAATATCATCGTCGGGATTGTCGGGGCTTTCATCGGCGGCTTTTTAATGAGCCTCGTCACGAAGACAAATTTTGGATTTAACTGGAGTTGGGAAAGCTTTGCAGTCGCCGTGGTTGGCTCAGTCTTATTGCTAGTGATTACGGGGGCAGGAAAAAGATTCTAAAGCTGTTCAAAAGGTAAGAGAGGCCCAAAAGGTTTTGAAAACCCTTTGGGCCTCTTTTTTTTCCTATTGATCGGCTAAATACCACCGTTCAATGTTCCAAAAATAGTTTGGGGTACTAAGATCAACGGCCCCATCTAGGGTGGTGACGCGCTTATTGAGGGCCACGGGGATGCGATCTGTCCACAAGTAAAGATAGGGCAATAAATCTGCGATTCGCGCTTGCGTCTTTTGATAAGCATGGCTGCGCTGGGCGATTTCATAAAATTGGCGGGCGGATAATGAGTTTTTATCATATTCCGAATCATTGAAAGCGACGAAATTGCGTGTGTTGCGCGTATCTAAAACCCCTTGATTGATTTGACTGGAGTGAAAAAGCAAGAAATCATCAGGATCATAATAGAGATAATCAGCAAAATTGGGATCGCCTGCCCCATTTTGCCAATTGCCCAAGAGCAGATCAAAATCGTAGGGTGGGGCATATTTGGGTAAAATGCCCGTGTTAAAATCAACAGCTTCGATTGTAATTTGCAAACCAATGCTTCCCGCAGCCTCAGCAATTTGTTTGGCTGCGGCCATTCGGCGCTCATCATCCTGGCGCACAAAGAGTTTGGCACTGAAAGGTTTGCCCTCGCGCTGGCGGATGGTCGCGCCTGGCGGCAGCGGCCAGCCCGCCGTGTTGAGCAACGCGCCCGCCGCTTCCAAATTGGTCGTATGCGTGGGCGGTGGCGTGAAGTCGGCCCACGAGCCAGGCACAGCACTGCTTCCCAAAGGAATCCCTTGCCCCTTCGTTACCACTTGCACCAAACGGGGGATATCCAGGGCTTGAGCGAGAGCTTTGCGCCCCAAAAGATCGGCAAAAGGTCGCCCAGTCCGCAGATTGAAAGCCAAAAAATAAGCACTATTCTCTGGATAACTGGCTAAACGAAGAGCTTTTAGCGTCTCTGAAATAACTTGACTCGTATTCCAGGGCAATTCGGCAAGCAGCAACCGCCCATCTTTCAGTGTATCATGCAAGAGTT
>Ga0316612_1000012_pt1 | contig 84131 bp, 68 predicted proteins | sample MIS2016226_MG_FD_207676 | JGI IMG/M metagenome (GOLD analysis project Ga0316612, IMG submission 207676) | Microbial mat bacterial communities from Middle Island sinkhole, Lake Huron, Michigan, United States - MIS.2016.226 | ecosystem: Environmental > Aquatic > Freshwater > Lake > Sediment... | reverse complement strand
ACACCTGATAAGTGGCAGCGAAGCGAGCCGCTAACCGTTCCTGGCTCGCAGCGGTCATGGTATTCCCATGCAACAAGATTAAGGGGCGACCTCTCCCTACGGTGAGGTAGAACAAGTCACCGTGGCGAGTTGCGATAAAGCTCATAAAATTATTGGGGTTTCCTTCTTAAATATAGTAGGTGAAAGAACCCTTTGAGTATAACACAAGAATGCAGGGCCGAGCGGTCTAACGCCTTTGGTAGGGTTAGCCTTAGGTTTAGGCAAGCGTAGACGCTGAATCCTAGTTTGCCCTAACCTTACTTGGTTGCTATGGTTAGCCCTCCAGACCAGTTTGACCCACTTCAGAATACCACTTTGATACGCTTCAGAATACCACTTTGACCCGCTTCAGAATATCACTTTGATACTCTTCAGAATATCAGCTTGACCAGTATCAAGAAAGTCGCCTGATATTGTTCACGATAGTATCTTAGGGCGGCCCAACAGAGTATCTTAGGGCGGCCCTATTAAGGAGCTACTCCCGCCATGGCGAATAACTTTGCATTAGCTGTTCAAACTGGGCCTGCGTAAGTTGGCCACTAACGCGCAGGCGGGGCAAGGCAAAAAGGTCTCGCTGGGCAAAGCCCTGAAGCGTAGTAGTCGCCGAAGTATAGCCCTCCCGCTCCACAAAGGCCGCAAGGGTTGGATCAAACTTCCCTAAAGGGTAGCAGAAACTGACCACGGGCTTGCCGAGTAATTTAGCAAGTTGCACCTTTGAGGCGCTAATCTCAACCTCAGCTTGGGAAGGTGCTAAGGTCTGTAAGTTGCGATGCGTAAGGGTATGCGCTCCGATCTCCATTCCCGCCTGTTGAAGCAGGATGATCTCCTGCTCATCAAGATAACCAGGCTTCCCAATAAAGGTGTTGACAAGGTAGAAGGTCGCTACAAAGTTGACCTGCTGGAGGAGCGGGAGCGCAGTCAAGTAAGCATCTTCGTAACCGTCATCAAAAGTAAGGGCAATCGCTTGCGGCGGACAAGGCTCTTCCCTTAGCAGACAACGGGCCACGGTAGCCATGGTTACAGGTTGATAGCCCTGCTGCTTTAGCCAAGTAAGCTGCGCTGCAAAGCGGTTGGGAGTCACAGATAACTGGTAGCCTAACGGGTCAGTCTGAGCATCGACCACCCTTACATAGTGATACATCAGAATCGGGATGGTCAGTGGAGGGATAGAAGTAGGCCGAGGAGAAGGAAGGCTTAGGGGAGAAGGGGCTGGAGAAGCGCGAGGAGCAAGGGTTGGGCGAGGGGTGAAGGTAAAGGTTGGCAGTGGAGGACGGGTTGGCGAAAGGACAAGCCAAAGCGTTGAAGAAGGTTGGGGTAAAGCTACAGACATGAACGTTGGGGAAGGCTGGGGAAGGTTGGTGTTAGAAGGGGTTGGGGAATAGGTTGGGGAAGGAGTAAGGGTTGGGGTTGACGAGGGCGTTGGGGTGTTAGAAGGGGTAAGGGAAGGTAAAGGGGTAAGGGTAGAGGTCGGCGAGGGAAGGGAAGTCGCAGTAGCAGGAGGGGAAGGGAGCGAGAAGCTTGCCAAGGCGCTAAGTTGCCTTGGCAATTTGGCAAGGGAAGGGAAGGAGTTACGCAGCACAAAGGCTAGGAAGATGCTGCTAAGGAGGAGCAGAAGGAAGAACCCTAAACGACGGGCGATAAGCAGTCGCGGGCGACGGGTGGGGCGGAGGATGGTCGGCGTTTGAATAACTTACTCCTGCTTAGGGGGTCGGGAAGTCAAGGCCCAATGCTTCCCTGGCCTCCCCCACGACAAAGAGCGAACCTGTAACACAGATCAAGTCATTAGGCCTTGCCAAAGCTTGGGCTAAGGTAAGGGCATTAGCTACCCCATTGGTCAGTAGAAGCTGGCTCCCTTCAAAGAACGGTCTCGCAAGGTTAGCAAGCATAGGCAAATCAGCTTCGGCCCGCCGATGGTCAGCATGCGTAAGGAGCAAGGTCTGGGCATGGGGAACCAAGGAGGTTACTATCGCGGCCACATCCTTATCACTAGAGGTTCCCAAGACCAAGAGCAAGCGCTCGAAGCTAAACTCTGCTTGTAGGGAGCGATAGAGCTTCTGGGCCGAATCCCCATTATGGGCCCCATCCAAAATGATAAGGGGCGCTTCCCTGGCGACCTCCAAGCGGCCAGGCCATTGCACCGTCGCTAACCCCTCGGCTAAAGCGTGGTAGGGAAGGGCAAACCCTTGCTTCCGCAGCAGAAGCGCAGCCCCCATTGCCAACCGGGCATTCTCAGTCTGAAAGGCTCCCCGCAAGCGCGACTTAGGGGGAAAGGGATACAGGCTTTCGTCCTGCCCCGCAGCGTAAATCCCTTTTTCCTCGGCCCACCACAAAGGGGAACCAACGGTCTGCGCTTCTTGGGCTAAAACCACAGCAACTTCAGGTACTTGAGGCCCGGTCAAGGTAGGGATTCCAGGCTTCATCAGCCCGGCTTTATCCCTAGCGATCTCTGTAAGGGTCTTGCCTAAGATCTCCATGTGATCATACGAGATCGAGGTAATGAGAGTAGCGCACGGTTTAATGACGTTGGTACTGTCATACCGCCCACCCAGCCCGACCTCAATCAAGCCGATTTGCACGCTTTGGGCTACAAAGTAATCCAGCGCCAAGGCTAACCCAAGTTCAAAGGTAATGGGCTGGCCATGAGTAGAGGTCTCAAAGGTCTCCAGAAGGTGGTAAAGCTGGGTAATCCCTGCGACTAAATCTTGCGGAGAGATAAGTTGCCGATTGACCTGAATGCGCTCCCGATAGCTGTGAAGATGCGGCGATGTCCAGAGGCCAGTACGGTAGCCCGCACTTCGGAAGATACTTTCCAACATGGCGCAGACACTCCCCTTTCCCTTCGTGCCCCCAACAAGGATAAGGGGGAGCTTCTCTTGGGGATTGGCGAATTTGGTCAGCAGGGCCCGCATCCGATTAAGCTTGTGCATAGCAGCCGTGGGGCCCAGGGAGATACGCTTTTGTTTCGTTGCAAACCGATAGAGATAATCTAAGGCGGTCTGATAATCTGAGAAGGGTAGGGGTTTAGTTTGTTTAGGCATTGGTTGTTTCTCGTGAGTCTTAGGGCAAGGCACTGTTTGCTAGTATAGCATGGATGGCTCTAGGCGCGGCCCAAATCTCCAGCCAGTGATAGTGAATAGCGCATTACAAAGCCAAATACAGCAAGAGCGTAATCTTGCGTTATAATAGCACTCTAGCCTTGAAGCCAGGCCTGCCTGGACTGGGTAACAGGAGATCGTAAATGACCAATCAACCAACATCGTCGGTTCCAGCCTTTCGGGAGTTTCTTGCCAATAGTCGGGATGCCCTAGTGCAAGACCTGCTTCAAGATGGGGCTGCCCAGTTAGCCTTTCTGAAGAACGTCCCCCAAGCGGAGCTACAACCGCTCCTGGAGCAGACCATCAATGTATTCCTCACGGCCTTGGAATCCCAGGACTTGGAAGTGGTCAAGTCCTGGGCCCAGAAGTGGTTTGATACGCACTTTACCAACGAAACCTTCTCTTATGAGCAAGCCGTGCAGACTATTGCATCCCTGCGCCAACACCTAATAGCTCATTCCCTCCTTGCTGTCCATGAGCAGGTAGCGGAGGCTATGGCGGGCTTGTTGTTTCTAGGGACATGCTGTGATGCGATGGTCTCATTGGCCGACCAGCTTTACCGCACTCGTTTGGAAGCCATCAACACGCGCCTACGGAGCTTCGAGGCGCTGGCCGAGAATGCCATAGACGGCGTGTTAGTCTTCAACCTGGAGGGGATAGTTACCTATGTGAATCCCGCGCTTGTGCAACTCTTTGGCTACAAGGATCGGTCTGAGCTAATCGGGCGCGAAGCGGCCAGTTTGCTCTTTGCCCCTGAAAACGTAAGGATGGTAGTCACGGAGACCAAAGCCTTAAAGTCAAAAGGGAGTAATCAGTGGCGGATGTGGATCAAGCGCAGCAATGGTACGGAGTTCCTGGCCCAGAATTCTAGTTTCTCCTTGACTAATGAGCGGGGAAGAGTGATTGCTGAGGCTGGGTTCCTGCGCGACATTACCGCTGAGTATGAAGATGAGCTAGAGCGCACGAAGCTACAAGAAGAGATTATTCGTGTCCAACAGGATACCCTGCGGCAAATCTCCACCCCCCTCATCCCGATAAGTGATCAAGTAGTAGTCCTCCCGCTAATCGGGAGTGTCGATAGTGTACGGGCCCAGCAGGTCTTGGAGACTTTGCTTGAGGGAGTAGCCTTCCATCGGTCAGAGATTGCGATCTTAGACATTACAGGTGTGCCTGTGGTAGATGTACAGGTCGCCAATGCGCTAATAAGGGCCGCGCAAGCTGTTAAGTTACTGGGCGCACTAGTTGTTTTGACAGGGATTCGGCCTGACGTAGCCCAGACGCTAGTTGGTTTGGGGATTGACCTCAGCGAAATAGTTACGCGCAGCACCTTGCAGGGCGGAATAGCGTATGCAATGAAGCGGCGCTAAAGCGAGAAGCTTATATTAAGGGTTTGGGGGGCGCGGCGACCTGCTACGCAGGTCGCCGCGCCCCTTCCTCTATCCCCAGCCATGCGATCTCCAGCCATTGTTCACTGCGATTAGCCAAGAGGCCCCAGCCCAAGCTCCCTTGAGGCGTTACAACGGCATACTGATTATCCAGCCAGGCCACAAAGGAGAGGGGGCCTTGCGGGGCAGGGGCATTTCGCAGGATAAAATGCCCATCCACACTGAAACAAACCGTTTGCTGTCCCCAATCGAGAGCGTAGACATGCCAATCAGTCATAGAGTAAGGGATTGAACGCTCTTGAATCCGCAAGAGCCGCTGAAGCATCCCCCATAGACGAGGATAGAGCGTCTGGTTATTCATCAAAAGCATCAATAGGGGACTAAGGCCAGCCAGGATAGGGGCAAAAGGCTGTTTAGCATCAAGGGTTGCGACCTTCCAGCCCCAACCTGGCGTATGCAGATCAAACGCAAGATTCGAGGGTGGAGAGGCATAAAAGAACCATAGCGCTTGGGGTAAGGCAAGACTTGCATGGTGAAAGGGATAGTTCCAGAAACCAAAGCCTGCTGTACCTTGCAACTCCCGTATAGGATGGGAAAAGCGAGCCTGGATAAGCAAGCGGAGAGGGGGAGACCAGCGGAAACGTTGCTTTTGCCCGATGGCATAATCATCAATCTGGGCATCGCAATACTGTTTAACGCTGGTCGGGTGGGTCGCCAAATAGAGCGAAGAAGCCTTAACCGTTGCCGTCGCCTGCCCCACAAGGTAAGTCCGCAAAGGTGGCAAAAGGGGTTGGGAAAAGGTTTGGAACAGCGATGGCATAGAGAAGCTTTCCTAAACCTAGTATGAAACCCAAGCTCTTTTTCCTCCGGAGTCAACAGCTTTAGCTGTTGGGGCCACGGCTAAAGCCGTGGATTCCGCGAGGGTTTCATTTCCACGGATGGCTCTAAAAAAGACATTCATGGCTGCTTTAATAGGCCAGCAGGTACGATCTGGTCGCCCAAATCTAGCTCAAAGAGATAGGCAGCGGCGGGAATTGCTGATACTTCGAGGGTATCAGCAAGGGTTTCGGTGCTAATGTAATCGCCCCAAGTAGCAATAACCTCTTGCACTCCTGGCCCACAATAGATTTTAATCCGATCACTAATGGCCAAAGAAGCATTTTTACGAGCATCCTGAATGATACGGACGCAATCGCGGGCAAGACCTTCCAGCCTTAGTTCGGGAGTAAGAGTGGTATTGAGCGCGACCAGCAAACCTTCATTTTCAGCGACCTCATAACCTGTTGGGGAGCTAGACTCAAGCAAGACATCTTCAGGAAACAACTCCAGGGTCTGCCCATCAACTTCTAAAGCGAAAGACTGCCTTGCTTCGACAGCTTTCGCAATGTTTCGGGCCTGCTCACCGCTCAAAGCTCGCAGCGTAGTATTGAGGGCTGGTACAAGCTTGCCATACTTCTTCCCCACACTTCGCAAATTAGGCTTGCAATGATAGTCTACCATCTCCGCCGAAGCGTCCAAATAGCTCACGGCCTTGAGGTTCAACTCATCTTTAAGGTCGGCTTCAAAGCGGCGCAAACCCTCAACCTCAACTGCCGTGCTGACCCGTACCAAAAGCTCACTTAATGGCTGACGTACACGCAAGTTAGCCCGTTTGCGGGCGGCTCGCCCCAACGAGATAACGCGGATTAAAACCTTAGTATCAGCAACCAATTGCCTATCAATCAATGAATCTTGCATAGTTGGCCATTTAGCCAAATGCACACTTTCAGGGGCGGTAGGGTCAAGCTGTGTTACCAGATTGCGATAGAGTGCCTCACTGATAAAGGGCGCGAAGGGTGCAATGAGTTTAGCGAGTGTAACCAAGCAGGTATAAAGCGTTTGATAGGCAGCCTGCTTGTCAATGTCGGTTTCACTCTTCCAAAACCGTCGCCGATTGCGCCTTACATACCAATTAGAGAGTTCATCAACAAAGCTTTCGATAGCTCGCGCAGCCCCTGTAACGTCATAGGCTTCCATGCTAGTCGTTACCTCGCTCACCAGCAAGTTAAGCTGGGCCAATGCCCATTGATCAATAGGGGCAGTTACGCTAATCGCTTCTTTAGGTTGCCAATTATCCAAATTCGCATAGGTTACGAAGAAAGCGTAAGTATTCCAAAGCGTCAAAATGAACTGCCGCAGGCTTTCAGAGAGTAAAGTCGTGCTAAAGCGACGGGGGTTGCCAGGAGGTGAAGCACTAAAGAGAAACCAACGCAGAGCATCTACCCCATATTCATCAAAAACCTGCCAAGGGTCGACAATATTGCCTTTGCTCTTGCTCATCTTTTGCCCTTCGCCATCGAGGATATGCCCTAAACAAATGACGTTTAAGAAAGCAGGCTTATCGAAAAGCAAGGTACTAAGCGCGTGCAACGTATAAAACCAGCCACGGGTTTGATCTACCGCCTCGCAAATGTAGTCTGCGGGATGAGCATTAGCGAAAAGCTCCTTATTCTCAAAGGGATAATGCCATTGAGCGACTTGCATTGCCCCACTATCAAACCAACAATCTGCAACATCGGGGATGCGGCGCATTATCCCGTGGCCATTAGGTGCTTCCCATGTCAATTCGTCAACGTATGGTCGGTGTAAATCGAGGTCTTTCAGTGAACGCCCGACTTTTTGCTCTAATTCAGCAATACTGCTGATACATTCGCTCTGTTTTCCATCCTCACTTATCCAAATTGGTAATGGCGTACCCCAATAGCGCTCGCGGCTAATGGCCCAATCAACATTATTCTCCAGCCAATTCCCAAACCGCCCATCACGAATATGGTCTGGAACCCAATGAACCTTTTGGTTATTAGCGATAAGATTCTGCTTAAAAGCGGTGGTACGGATATACCAAGAGGGTTTAGCGAAATAGAGCAAAGGCGTTGAACAGCGCCAGCAGAAGGGATAACTATGACTAACGCGCCCGCTTCTGAATAATAAGCCCCGATCTTGCAGATTCTGCGTGATTAGCGGATCAGCATTCTTAAAGAATTTATCTGCAAACCCTAATTCAGCATATTCTGGGAGGATTTCCCCATTGAGATTGACCGAGAAAAGCGTCGGCAAACCATAGCGTTGCCCAATTTCCAAATCGCCATAAGCGGGCGCAATATGCACAATCCCTGTGCCATCCTCAAGCGAAACGAAATCATCGGCAATGACACGATAGGCTTGGTTCAAACCAATCGTGTCGCTGGGGCCAGGCACGCCACGAAAAAGTGGCTCATAGCGCATTCCAATCAGGTCTTGGCCCTGAAAAGTCTGCTCAATCGTTGCATCTTCGCCCAATACTGCCGTCACCAGCGCTGCCGCCAAAATCAAGCGTTCAGAGCTATCTTTTGGCTTTGCCATCACGTATTCCGCGTCAGGCTTCACACAGAGAGCCGCGTTAGCTGGCAATGTCCAGGGCGTAGTTGTCCAAGCCAGAAAATTGCTGCCCAAAAGCTCAGATTTGCCTTCAGAAAGCCGAAAGCGCACCCAAACACTTGGATCGTCAACGCCTTCCTTGAACCCCAAACTCACTTCGTGGTCGCTCAAACCCGTGCCGCAACGCGGGCAGTGCATCGTAACTTTGTAATCCCGATAGAGCAGGTCGCGCTGCCAAAGTTGCCCAAAAATCCACCAGAGCGACTCGATATAGGCATTATCGTAAGTGATATAGGCATCTTCGCTGACCCAATAAGCTATTCTATCGGTAAACTGCTTCCATTCTTGAATATATTTCCAAACGCTTGCACGGCATTTCGTATTAAACTCAGCTATTCCATACTTTTCAATATCTGGTTTACCACTAAAGCCGAGTTCTTTTTCGACTTCAATCTCGACAGGCAAGCCATGGGTATCCCAGCCTTCGCGCCTCCCGATGATTTTATAGCCTTGCATCGCTTTATAGCGCAGGATGACATCCTTGAAAATGCGCGAAATAGAATGATGAAAGCCAGGCCTCCCATTAGCAGTCGGTGGGCCCTCATAGAAAATAAAAGGTTTTTCGCCAGAATCTAGCGATTTTTGCATTATCTGTTGAGAATGCCACCAAGCTAAAATCTCTTTCTCCTGGGCGGGGAAAGAAAAATTGCTGGGATTTACGGGTTGAAACATCGTGTTATCCTTTGCACAACAAAAAATCGCGCCTTAGGGCCGAGGAATTATAGCACATCTCTGAACGTTGCTCTTGCTGCCCGCCCGCAGCCTACTCAAAGCCCGTTATTTGTGGTATCATAGACAAGTTCGCATAGGCTAGAAAAACCTTTTAGTGGAGAATAAAGTGTTTCAGACGCGGAGTAGAATTCCCCCGCACTTCATTTTGCGGGAATTAACCCAGGTGGCGAAAGCCGATTGGCCGACGTTTACCTCGTTAGTAGACTTACAATTTGCGAAGGAAACGTTCAATTTACGCCATCCAATGGGCGCAAAGCATGGTTTGGGCGACAAAGTTCAACAAATCAGTTTGCGGATTACTGATATGTGCAATTTGCGCTGTCATACCTGCGGGCAATGGGGTGATAGCGGCTATTTACGGGGCAAATCGCTCAAGGATCTCAAGCGAAACGAAGTACCGCTTGAGGTTTATAAGCGGATGGTGGATCAAGTCGTTGAGGCGGGTTGGAGGCCGATTTGGTACATTTGGGGCGGTGAGCCGACGATGTACCCAGGGCTGTTTGAGCTTTTGGCCTATATTTCTGAGCGCAAAATGCCAATTATGATGGTCAGCAATGGCACAAACCTCGCTGAACATGCCAAAGAAATTGTAGATACTTGCGAAAACCTTTGGTTAAGCCTTGATGGGCCCGATGCTGCCATTCATAATCAGCAGCGACCTGGGGTTGCAGCGAATCACGACAATTTCAAAGATGTAGAATCAGTTTTGATCGCGGTGCAAGCAGAGAAAAAACGCCGTAAAAGCCTTTTTCCCTATATTTCACCCATTTCTGTCGTCGCTCGCTACAACATTGAGCGCCTGGTAGACATCTATAAGTTTTCGCGGCAATATGCAGATACGCATATTTTCTATCTTTCGTGGTGGATTGACCCTGATTCGGCGGCGCAGCACACGGCGGATTTCCAAAAGCGGTTTGGGTTTGAGCCGCATACCCACACAGGCTGGATTGGCGATTGGAAGGATTTTAATCACGATCTGGTCATTGACCAATTTGAAGCGATGCAAAAGCTCTACGATGAGGAGCTAAAGACTAATACCAATGGGCACAATCCCTGTTTGCCCCTAATGTACCCGCATTTGAAGACTCGTGAAGATGTTAAACGCTATTACACTGACCATAAAGCAGTCTTTGGCTACGACCAATGTGTCAGTATCTATATGACAATGGAAATTGATAGTAATGGCGATGTCAGCTTATGCCGCGATTATCACGATTACGTCATCGGTAATATCAATACCGCTGCGATTCAAGACATTTGGAAGAGCGAAACGGCGCAAAAGTTTCGCAAATCGATCAGCAGCGAGGGCTTAATGCCCGTTTGCCGCCGTTGTTGCGGCCTTATGGGCTACTAAAAAGCCAGGTTTTTAGCTTAGAGGCCTTTGCGGTTTTACAAAACCGCAAAGGCCTTCAGAATGATTGACCGAAGCAGTAACGCTATATCTCATCTTGGCTTTACCCTCAAATGAGTGCAAATCAATGGTTAAATTGGGCTTAATAGTGGTGATCAGGAATGTTTGCTTCCGTGGTCTTCTCTTGCCCTGCTACAAAGGCTTTTTGCCCGACTTCAATGAGCCGTGACCTAATCGCGGTGAGAAGCTCTTGCTCGGCTGGCAGCCAAACGCGAATCTTTTGAACCTCAGTGAAATAAAGCCCAATCATTACCTGCTGCTGCTCCCACCGCAAGCCAAATTGACTTAGCTTGCGCCCCGCCCAACCAAACTCAGCCTCGACCAAAGCCCAATCTAATGCCACCCCAGCTTGGATAATATCGTGCAGCCGCTGGGCCGTGAGGACCATGTTATGGCGGTGTAAATCCTCGCGGCGCTCCGTTGCTTGCGAAAGATAAAAGTTCGGTACGCATTCGGTCAGGTGGAGCGCGACGCGTTGAATTAGGTTCTCCCGTTCGGCATTTAAGTAATCTAAAACTTGCTCTTGCAATTCAGTGCTTGACATGGAGTTGCTCCTGGACTTGAAAGAGGTTTTCGAGCTGGCTATTAAGCCGTGCTTGATCCTTGCTTAGTTGGCGAATTAAGTTGGTCATTTCGCTATTGATCGCTAAGACCTCATAGTAGACATCGCTGAAATTAAGTAGATCATTACTGCCCACAAAAAGCCATTGCCCACTGGCCAACCACCCTCCCCGGACCTGGAGCAGTACTGGCTCAACCTGCGTTGAGTGAAAGATCAGTTCCCAAGACTCGCTGGCTTGATCTGCTTCCTGCTTTAGCTCGGCCAAAAAGGCGACTCCTTTCTCATGCGATTCCCTGGTCAAAAGGTCAAGGAAGGGGCGGCCTAGAATCTGTTGGCCCAGGATTTGTCGCGCTAAGGGGTTGGCTTCGCAGACCAGATGCTCCGGGGTCAGAGCTAAGATAACGTCGTGGCTTAGAGCGCCTAAAAGCTTCGGGATGGCCGAGGTGGTAGGCACAATACTCATCGTACAGCCTCCATTGCGCGGCGGACTGCTTCCCTCGCATTGGGGGCTGTTAGGTCTGCGCCCATCGCCCGATAGATTTCGGGGGCCCGATTGACAGGTTGCCCCCCAACCATTACTTTGACGTTTTTGCCAGCAGGAGCGTCCCGTAAGGCCCGAATGAGGTCGCGGGCTAATGGCACATGGGTGTTAAGCGTGATCGAAATAGCCAAAAGATCAGCCTTCCGACCCGTTACCGTCGCTACCACGTCGCTGGCCGGGACATTCGCTCCTAAGTAGTAAACGTCCCAGCCTTCGATTTCAAAGAAGTCCGCAACCATGCGAATCCCCAACTCATGAAGCTCTCCTCCGATGCAAGTCGCAACTAAAGTCCGCCCCAAAGAAGGGTTAGCGAAGACGTGATTATAGAGTTGCGCCATCACGCTCTGCGTAATCGCTGTCGCCAGGTGTTCCTGGGCGACGGTCATTTTATTCATTTCCCACAACCGCCCAACTTCGTGCATGGCTGGTTGAAAAACATCCAAATAGAGGTCCCGAATATCTATCCCTTCCGCAAGGGCCGAACGGGCTACGACTAAGGCCTGGCGACGATTGCCACTGCTAAGAGCGGCAACGTAGTCTTCATAAACAGCATGAATAGTCATTGTTTGGCTCCTCTGGGCCAATGTAAGACAGCAGCTAAAGCATGGCTTAGATCACTATAGCTCACAAAACCCTTTAATTCAGTCCCTAAAAGGACTATCGTTTGAGCAAAGGTGGGAATGATCCCGACTAAAACAGGCTTTACGCCTAACAATTGGAGGGATTTGGCCGTTTCGAGTAACTGGCGCGTAATCACAGGCGCAACATCTTCCGCAATGCCACTCAGGTCGAGAATGACATACTTGGCCCTGTGCTGTTTGACCGCTTGAAGCAGTTGTTGACTGATGCGCTTCGCTCGTTCAGCTTCGATGTGACCAATGAGCGGCAGGAGCAGAACCCCTGGCCAAAGGGGAATGGCGGGTGTGGAGAGGGCTTGAATGGTCTGGAGGAGGCGACGCTGATCATTGAAGGCTTGCTGAAGGGAACGGTTTTGCCGATGCATCTCCCGCTGGGCTTCAGCTAATTCAGAGGTTAGATCGAGGAGTTCATCATGCATCGCGCTGACGCTCTGATCCTCAACTTGGCCCAAAATAACTAATTGCCCCGAATCATCAGCGGTATAGCCCCGGAGAAAAACTAGGCTATACCGCTCTGTTGTGCCCATTAAGATGTCCCAAGCTGCGGTAGGATTTTGGGGTGAGGCCGCCTTTGCAGCGGTCAAGAAAAGCTCTCCTTTAACCCAGGCATCGGGGAGGAGAAGGGAGCGAAAAGCCTGCCCCTGCAAAGGAGTTGCACTCAGCTTTTGCGTCGCAGGGTTGGCATAAATGATCTCCCCTGCCGCATCACAGAGAATCACTAACTCTGTCAAATGCTCACAGAGGCCCATTTCAATGTTGAAAGTAACCACTTCGTTATCTCGCCATTCACGTTTCATGGGTCTATATTATAACATATTTATTTGTTTGCAAACCCAGCTATGCTAGTCTAAGCCGTAGCCTTTCTTAGAGACCAAAACCTTTTGATTGAGTTCCAAAGACCGCTTGTCCTCGCCCAAAAAAGGTTTATTGGGGAGGCTTGAGCTTGGCCGTTTGGGATAAAACCTCACAGCCTTGCGCCTGCAACAGCACTAAATCCTCTATCCGCACCCCGCCCCAATCTGTAAAATAAAGCCCTGGCTCGACACTAAAGACGTTCCCAACTTGTAAAACATCTTCCTTTTTGCGGGCTAATGAAGGCCCTTCGTGAATCTCTAGGCCCACGTTATGCCCTAGACCATGCCCAAACTCTTCCTCAAATCCGTGTGCTTTTAAATAGTCCCGCGCCAGCGCATCCGCCGCTTGTCCTTGCATCCCTGGGCGAATCCCAGCGATTGCTTTTTGCTGCGCTGCCAGCACTAAGCCATAAATCTGCCAGAAACGAGCGTCTGGCTCACCAATCACAATTGTGCGCGTCAGGTCGGCATGATAGCCCTCAAAAACCCCTCCCATGTCAATTATAATTGGTCTTCCTTCCCCTAACGGCTCCTCACTTGGTCGCGCATGCGGCATAGCCGAATGCGGTCCAGCCCCAACAATTATTGGAAAGGACAGCCTTTCCGCTCCTCGCTCCCGCATGGCGACCTCTAACATCCACGCCACTTGCCTCTCTGTATAATTGGGATTAAGGTCCCGTGTCACGGCTTCTATAGCCGCATCTGTTATGGCAATCGCTCGCCGCAATTTGGCTATTTCAGTTGCATCCTTTACCGCCCGAAGCTTCTCGACCAGCCCTTCCGTAGGTTTTAGGCAGGCTGGATCAAGCCCTTTTTCACTAAATATTTCACCCAACTTCTGGTGCTGATTAACCGTTAAATGGTCTGCTTCAAACGCAATTTGCCGCAGATCTAGCTCGGTAACAAGGTTAGCTAACATCTTTAATACAGGGACTTCGTTGCTCACCTCGCGCAGTGTGAATAGTGGAGCTTCTTTCTCAAGTTGAAGTCGATAGCGAAAGTCAGTAAGCACAAAAGCTACATCCTGAGTCACCAAAAGTGTTCCTGTAGAGCCTTGAAAGCCACTTAGATAGCGCCGATTAGTATCTTTCGTGATAAAGAGCGCTTCATATTTGTGTTCCTGAAGCATCTCCCGCAAGCTGGCCAGCCGTTTAGCGTGCATCTGAGAGTTCCTTTTCTGCCCCTTAAAAGCAAAGAGGTTTGTCAAAAGAATTGTACCAGCTCATAATAACACAAGCTCAATGCAAATCAAACTGGCTTTCTGATAAGAGCAGACAAAATTACTGTTCTACATTAACTGCCTGCCAGTTATCTGCTATAATCTTCTTTTAATCTATTTATTCGTGGAGGAAACACCATGCCAGAGTTCGTCTTATTGCTAGGAATGGAACGATTTAGCCACCATCTTTTCGCTCAAATCGAGGCTACAATCCGCCAAGATGTGCCTGATTTTCGCTTACATCTCTTTGAAGATCACGATATTCAAGACCGCCCAAAGGAATTGGAAGCGGCTATTTCACGCTCTTCATGCCTCTTTCTAACGCTAATTACGCTCACTGAATACGCTGAATGGTTAGTCCCTATCGTCGAAAAGTATAAGCCTACAGTAGTTTTTAGCTTTGAAAGTCTTCCCGAAGTTCTAAGATTGACAAAGGTGGGAAGCTATCAGCTAAAAGAGAGTAAGGGAATGCCAAAACCCGTGCAAAATGTAGCACGGATGCTAGTGGGTGGGCGCGAAGAAGACATTTTCTATGGCTATGTGAAACTTCAGAAGTTCACAAATCGGATTCTCGACTTGTTACCAGGAAAGAAATTCAATGATTTTCGCAACTGGGCCCGCGTAAGCACCTATTGGACAAATCGCAATCCAGCTAATCTTAGCAATATGTTCAAGCTAATTCTGCGCGAATACTGTGATTACAAGCATTTGACTGTTTTATCGCCTGTTGAAATCCCGACGATGGGCTTTGCTCACCCTGATGCGCCACATTTTTTTACCAAGCCTGAGGAGTATGAGAAATGGGAAAAACAGCGCAAACGTGGGCAGAAAAGTGCTAAATCAGGGACGGTGGCAGTTCTTTCGTTTCGCACCCATATCCTGAGTGGGATGACTTACCCTAATGATATAGTGCAAACGTTAGAAAAGCGAGGGCTGCGAGTTATTCCGATCTTCTGTATGGGAATAGAGACTCACGTCGCAGTCAGGGAATGGTTTAAGCGCTTAGGGGTAGATGTCATTATCAATACAATGGGGTTTCCATTGGTTGGTGGACCCGCAGGATCGAGTAAAGCAGGCTTGACCACGAGCGTTGCACGAGATTTATTGAGCAAATTAGATGTTCCCTATATCGTTGCCCAACCATTATTTGTGCAAGAGGTCACTGATTGGCAAGAAAGGGGCGTGGGGCCTATTCAAAGTACGATTTTGTATAGCCTCCCTGAGATGGATGGAGCGGTTACGCCAGTGGTTTTGGGGGGAATGCAAGGGGGAACAATAAAGACTCTTCCTGACCGCTTGGAACGCTTGGCGCAACTGGTTTCAAGCTTCATAAAGCTGCGGCAAAAGGCTAATGCTGACAAGAAAATAGCGATAATCGTCTACAACTATCCGCCAGGGATGGGCAATATCGCAACTGCAGCGCTCTTAGATGTGCCTAAAAGCCTTGTGAATTTGCTCCTTAGCCTGCGTAAAGCAGGTTATACAGTAGGGAATTTCCCTGAAGACTCTACTGCGCTGGTGCATTTGATTGAGGAAAGCATCAAGAATGATAAGAGGCAGTCAAAATCAGGCTTTACAGTAGAGCGTTCCGCCTATTATAGCTGGGTGAAGCAGACTGAACAGCAGAGGATAGAGCAAAGATGGGGAAACTTTCCTGGTGAAATTGCTCCTTTAGGGCAGGATAAGCTCTTTCTAGGGGGTTTACAGTTTGGGAATGTATATCTTGGGGTGCAGCCACCGATGGGCATTCCTGGAGATCCGATGCGCCTTCTTTTTGACCGTGAAAACACGCCGCATCATCAATATCTCATCTTTTATCGCTGGTTGACTGAGCAATTTGGCGCTGATGCCCTAATCCACGTCGGGATGCACGGAACGGCTGAGTGGATGCCAGGTTTACAGCTAGGCGTAACGAATGATTGCTGGCCCGACGTACTTTTAGGCACTGTTCCGAACTTCTATATCTACCCAATCAATAATCCTGCGGAGGCAAATATCGCTAAAAGAAGAGGATATAGCACGATTATTAGTCATGCTATTCCCCCTTATGGAAGGGCGGGATTGTACAAAGAGCTAGTTACGTTGAAAGACTTGCTAACTGAATATCGGGAAAGACCAAATCTTACTGATTACGAAGAAGCGATTCTTCAGAAGGTCGACCTGCTAAACCTAGGGACTGATCTTTCCCGTCAACCTGCCGAATCTTTCCCGACCTTCGCTTCGCGGGTCTACGCTTACTTGCGGCAACTTGAGCAGACCCTGATCATTGATAGCTTGCACATCTTGGGTGAAGCTTCACCTCTTGACCAGCAACTGACCTTGCTCACTGAAACATTGAAAGTAACGCATGATGGTCTTCCCTCCCTTGCCGACCTGATGCTAGAAGCTTTCTTTCCTCTAGGTAAATGTCCCTTCAAGCGCTATGCAGACCTTCTCATAGCAGCGCGGGCTGGTGACCCTGTTGCATTGGAAATCCGTGAAAAGCTAGATACTTCTTGCACAATCTACGTGAAAGGTGCAATCTTAGAGGAAAAGTCTTCTGATATAGCTTGGGCTGAAGCTTTAGGAAGTTCTCCTTTGCCCTTCCAAGCTTACTTCTCAGCCCTTAGTGCCCTTACCAATCATGGGCGCGTAATGGCCAATGCGCTTAAAGAGAATACACAGGAGTTAGCCTTTCTGCTGAAGGCCTTGAAAGGTGAGTATGTTCCCGCAGGCCCTGGGGGTGACCTTATTCGTGACGGGTTAGATATTCTCCCGACGGGGCGCAATATTCATGCCCTTGACCCCTTTCGCATCCCTACTGACGCAGCTTTTACACGGGGCGTGAAGATTGCTAATTCGCTGCTGGAAGTGCATCTGCGGGAAAATGAAGGAGCTTATCCCGAAACCATTGCCCAAGTTTTGTGGGGTTTGGATACCATTAAGACAAAGGGGGAAGCGATTGGCACGGTGCTAGGTCTGATTGGGGCGCGACCCGTCAAGGATGGCCAAGGGAAGATCGGGCGCTATGAACTTATCCCCTTAGCAGAGCTTGGTCGCCCCCGCATTGATGTCTTGATGACTACGAGTGGTATCTTTCGGGATACCTTTGCAGGAACGATGGATTTGCTAGACCGTCTGGTGCGGGAAGCGGCGACGGTTGAGGAACCTTCTCCCCAGAACTTCATTCGCAAGCACGTCTTAGCGCTGGTCGAAAAGGGAGTAAGTTTTGAGCAAGCTACGGCCCGCATCTTCACGCAAGCTCCAGGGACGTATGGTACAGACGTAGATGATGCGATTGAAGGTGGCGCGTGGGAACAACGCCAGGAATTAGAAGATTTATTTGTGCGGCGCAATGCGTATGCTTTTGGGGGGAAGAAGGATGGGGCCGCGCATCCAGAAGTCTTAAACTCCCTCCTGGGGACGGTAGAGCGGGTGGCGCAGGAGATAGATAGCGTAGAGTTTGGGTTGACTGACCTTCAGCACTACTACGGGTATAGCGGGGCGCTGAAAGCGGCAGCGGAACGGCGGAGTGGTCGCCCCGTCAAGCTCAGTTTCGTTGAATCCTTCACGGCGGAGACAAAGGTGCAAGATTTAGAGCAGGTCTTGCGGCTTGAGTACCGGACTAAGTTGCTCAACCCTAAGTGGTATGAGGGAATGCTGCGCCACGGCTACAATGGGGCCGCCGAAATTGGCAACCGCTTTACCTACCTTCTCGGCTGGAGTGCGACCACCGACGCAGTTGACCAATGGGTTTACGACCAAGCTTCCACGACCTTTGTCTTAGATGACGCGATGCGGGAGCGGTTAGAAGCCGCGAATCCAGAGGCCGCTCGAAATGCGATAGGGAGGCTTTTGGAAGCCCAGAAACGCGGTTTTTGGCAGGCCGATGATGCGACGCTGGCTAAACTGCAAGAGCTTTACACCGATTTGGAAGACCGTTTGGAAGGGGTCGGGTAAGAGGTTATTTGGGGCTTTCATGCTGTTCGTGCCGAGGTAGCAAATATAGCAAGGTCTGGATTATAAACCATATTATAAAAGGTATAAGAGTCATAAAAGTTTTAACAGCGAGAGGTCGCCAAGGCTCAGAAATATATTGGCAGGTTAGTATGTCCCACGTTAGCATTCTAAGGTTTTCACAACTTACCCACGGTATTCCAAGAATTTTGTTAGCCGTGTCCGTATCAACTACTTGGGCGATTGCTAATCCAATCCCTATCATTGCTAATATCGTTTCTAGCTTACGCTCGCGCCGATCCTCTTCTTTCTCGCGCCGATTCTCACGATCTTCTTGTCGCTCATCTATCTCTTTCTGAACAATGCTAACAGTAGTATTAGCTGCTTCCAATGCACTGCGCCCCAGTTCAATCAGAAGTTGCAATTCTTCGTTACCAGTTTCTAGCCATTGGTAGTGAAAGTTTAACAGGTTGCCATCTTCCAAAGTAGGTTCATGCCAGCGGTTATAGTTGTGCATTTGTTGGCGGATAGCAATACGAATGGTGTCCAGAGTCGGCAAATCCTTAATTAGCTTTGTGAATTCAATTTTCAGTTTATCGAAATATTTAATAGATTCCTGTGTGTGATGCTTAGAGTTATTTAGCACCTGGTGGAGAGATTCATTTAACCTATGTACTAAGTTTTCATATTCTTCCTTTCTATCACCGACACGGTATTGACGGATATAATAATATCCTTTATGGGCAATGAGATCGGAAGGCAATAAAAGTGCTTTCGTTCCAATCAGAACTTTCTCTACTAACGGATTATTCTGGTCTTCTGGCACAAGGGCAATATAGACCATTGCCGCGTCAATGCCTTCTTCACCCATGGGAATGTCAAGTAACCATAGATGACCTTGCATTATTTTGGCTTGAGCTAACGGCGGGGGAGATATTTCAGGCTCTTGAAGTTGAGGCTGAGTTAAAACAGCTTGATAAACAATCGTGTAGCCCCAGAAAACGTCTTTTTTGCTCAGATCAATCAGAATTTCTTTGAGATCAATCTTATTCCCCATCAAGTGATCGTACATGTTCTGCCAGGTTTTACTAGCATCGCCTGGCTCAGTCAGAACAAGTTGTACCAGATCTGTATCATGGGCATAAATCGCGTTCGGATGAAAAAGGTAGAGATAGACTTCGGGGTCGGGGAGAGCATTGGGGTTTGACCAACTCTCTCCCCCAACCACATCCTGACCCCGTTCCAAATGTAGCTTATCCACAAGCCAATCTACTAAACGGCGCATCCCATCCTGTTTTTTTGCACCGTAGAAGGTGACAAATAGCGCAGCATAATCAGCGAGACCGCTTGGGATTTTAGGATGGGAAGATTGGTCTTGAGGAAGAAGCGTCATTTAGCATCACTTTGCTCTTGCGAAGAAATCTCTGTATCTGTCGCTTTTGGATCGAGATATTTGCCCACATTATTCATAGCATTCAAAATACCTGGTTTTTGGGAATCGACCCATCTCTGAGCTTCCTCTTCAGACAAGTTTACAAATTTCTGGTGATTCACGGATCCATATCCCCTCTCTCCTGGCAGAAAAGACCGAATAGCATCTGTTTCCTCGGCTAGAGAGAGAATGTTATTGCAAGAATCAATTAATCCATGTTCATTAGCATGCTCCACCTCACCAATGAGCTTTGCTAATTCATCAAGCTTTTCCTCCCCAAGTGTACTCACTGCTATTGCCAATTGCTCTGGCGACTTTGCCATTTCCCCCAACAGCCCCAGCGCTTCCCGAATAATGCTCTCAGTATCCACTTTGTACCTCACTTGGAATCTATGCGGTTGCCCATAATTAAATTATAGCACAACTTCAAAAAAACCGCCCTAACCTTTGCGGGTTAAAAACACCAAAGCGGCCCGCCTGCCGCCGCTTGGCAGCCCAGGCAATGGCTGTTGCTAATCATGTTATAATAGGGCCACCTAATTAGGCCCTCTGTGAGAATCAAAAAAATATGCGAATCCTTTTTTATACTGGTAAAGGTGGGGTTGGCAAGACAAGCGTGGCCGCAGCGACGGCCTTGTGTTGTGCGCGGCGCGGTTATCGCACGATTGTCTTGAGTACGGATGCGGCACATTCGCTCGGCGATTCTTTGGGCATTGATTTGCAGGCCGAGCCGATCAAGATCGAGGAAAATCTCTGGGCGCAAGAGGTCAACACGCTCTATGAATTAGAGCAAAATTGGGGCGAAGTCCAGCGTTATCTGACCGATTTGCTGGCTTGGCAAGGCGTGGAGACTATCGCGCAAGGCGAATTGTCGGTGATTCCAGGGACGGAAGAGCTTTTTAGCCTCTTGCAAATCAAGCGCCACTACGACGAAGGCAAGTTTGATGTGCTAGTCGTGGATGCCGCCCCGACGGGCGAAACCCTGCGGCTGCTTTCCTTGCCCGATATTGTCAACTGGTGGATTGTGCGCTTTTTGCCCTTTGTGCGCGGGGCCCTCAAAGTCGTGCGGCCCGTGGTTCGGCGCATGAGCGATGTTCCGATTGCCAACGATGATGTGATCAATTCAGCCGAAGAAGCGATTGACGCGCTGACTGATGTGCGCCGCATTCTTACCAAGCGGGATGTTTGTTCGGCTCGCATCGTCCTCAATTTGGAAAAAATGGTCATCCGCGAGGCCCAGCGCAGCCTGACGTATCTGAATCTCTTTGGCTACGCGGTGGATGCGGTGATTGTCAACCGCGTGTTGCCCAAAGAGGTCAATGGGCATTTTGCGAATTGGCGCACGCTTCAGCAGGAATATGAGCCGTTGGTCGACCAGACCTTCTCGCCCTTGCCGACCTTGAAAGCTCCCCATTTTACCCAGGAGGTTGTCGGCCTGGAGTTGCTAGAACAATTGGGGAAGGAATTGTACGGCGACCAAGACCCAACCAAGTTCTTTTATGAGGGGCCCGTGCAACGGGTTGAACGTACTCCCGAAGGCTTCCTCTTGATTATTCCTTTGCCCTTTGTTTCTGAGGAGCAAGTTCACCTGGCGCAAAAATCAGATGAGCTGCTGATCTCCGTCGGCTGGCATCGGCATCGGATTCTGCTGCCGCAATCTTTAGCGCGGATGCAAGCCAGCGATGCCTTCTTTGAAAACGATGAAATGCACATCGTTTTTACAGGCCTTCCTGTAGCCGAAAAGACCGTATCTTAAAAGATGGGCCAATTTCGGCGGCAGAGCATTGCTAGTTTCTTCGTTTTGCTTGGGCTTGGGCTTTTGAGCAGCTACGGGCCGCTCATGGGCGCGGCAAAACCTTTAATCACCAAACTCGCTTTTGGTGTGGGAATCAATGCGCCTGTGCTTGCTCTTCCGACAGCCCCAGTGCTGGTGGGGCTTGGCTTTTGCTACCTTCTTATTGGCCTTTTAGGCTTCAGCAAGCAGGCGCAGCTTAGAACTTTGGCCCCAAAGCTGCTCTGGCTTGCTGGAGGCCTTCTTTTTCCAACGATTTTGCTTGCGGCAGCGGCGGGAAGCCAAACTAATGTTTTGACCATTGTTGCGGAAACGCTGCGGCTGGGCACGCCAATCGCCTTAGGGGCCTTAGCGGGTCTCTATGCGGAGCGGGCGGGCGTGGTGAATATCGCAATCGAAGGGATGATGCTTTTTGGGGCCGCAATCGGCTTTATCGCTTTTGGCCTAACTGCGAATCTGGGGGTGGGTCTTGGGGCGGCGCTCGCGGCAGGAGCCGCGAGCGCCGCCCTCCATGGCCTCCTCTCGATTAGTTACCAGACTGACCAGATCGTCAGTGGAGCCGTGGTCAATCTGCTGGCGCTGGGAGTCACAGGCTATTTGCGCCAAGTCTTTTTACCCTTCTTGCGTGGTCGAGGCTTGACCTTGCCTGAGTTTGATTTGCCGCTTCTCAGTCAGATTCCGCTCTTAGGCGAGGTTTTGTTTCGGGGTAAACCGATCTTTTACACGATGTTGCTGTTGATGGTGGGGAGTCATATCCTCCTTTTCTTCACGAGTTGGGGTTTACGCTTGCGGGCGGTGGGCGAAAATCCGCAAGCAGCAGCGGCGGTTGGCATCAATGTGCGGCAGATGCGCTACCATGCGCTTCTTCTCAGTGGCATGCTGGCTGGGTTGGGGGGAGCTTGGTTTTCTTTGGAAACGGTGGGGAGCTTTGACGATGGCATGACCGCAGGGAAAGGTTTTATTGCCCTGGCGGCCATGATTTTTGGCAAATGGACACCGTTTGGGGCTTTGGGGGGCGCGCTGCTTTTTGGCTTTGCGGAAGCCCTAGGAACCCGCTTCCAACTGCTCAAGGTTGCCCTTTGGGGCTATCCGCTGCCCGTCCAATTTCTGCAAATTTTGCCCTATCTAACGACGTTGCTGGTCTTAGCCGGCCTTATCGGGCGGGCTACGCCACCTGCTGCGCTGGGCTTACCTTACGAAGATGAGCAAAGTTAAACCCGCCTCAAAGCACCGCAGTTGAATGCGGGCGCTGAGACGGGTTTCTGCTGCTGAGAGAAACAGCCGAGAACTACAAACCTTCAGCCTCCAGCCAGGTCTTTATGGCTTCATCATCAGGAGCGGGATTGCCGCCCGGAATATACCGATAACGGTCTCCGTAACCTTCCATGATTTGATTCCGCAATTCTTCGCTATCGGCACTAGTATCTGTATCATTGATTCTAAGTACCAAGCCGGTATCCATATCCAAGTAATTACTATAACTTGGATTAACCTCGGCAAGAGCGGTGCGGATTTGCTCTAAGTTATAGCTCACTGCTACTTTCTTTGCACTTAAAAGAGTATCCACTTAGGTTCCTCGAAATTTCTGCTGCGGCCTGCCCTTGCCTGCGAGCGGCTTTTAGCGGGTTTAACTTCGGTCACCACTTGTTACGCCCATTTGCTTGGCTTCGAAGCACCCCACGCCAAGCGAGGAATATTGAGCTTTCTGAGCAAAGGAAACCAGATCTTCTAGCCCCCTGAGCGCTGGGCGAAGTATAGCCCAAAAGAAATACCTTGTCAAATTACTCAGTTTGCTAGTTGGCCCCCAAACAAAGGGCTTGTCATACGCCTTAGCTGGCTTGTGGTAGAATGCCTAAGTGGGCCTTTAATTGTATGTAAGGACAAAGATGCAAACACTGATCACCTACCTGGGGCTGGGCCTCAGAGGATTGTGCTTAGAACAAGAAGCCTATCGACAGCAACGGACCGCCCCGTTTCAGCAGGGGCTTCTGCTCGTGATCTTGCTGGGCTTCGTGGTGGGGACCGCGACTACGCTGGGCCAATTTGCGGAATTGGCGGTTAGCCCCAACTTCTCTGCGGTGGCGGAAACGGTCCGCCAAGGCTTAGTCGAGATGCCGTGGTACAAGGATTTGGCCTCCGCTAACCCCCAGTTCAAGGCCGAGTTCCACCAGACCTTCGACCAGGTCGTGCGGTTTCTGGGGCTTTTCAAGGGCGGCTATTTGACCAGCCTGGGGAATATTCTCCTCACCCCCCTCGGCTATGTCATCGGGTGGCTCCTCTTTGGCTCCTGCGCCTACCTCTTTGCCAAGCTCCTCGGTGGCAGGGCCACCCTCTCCCAGACCTTGACTTGTACGGCCTTGGCCACGGGGGCCAACCTTCTGAATGCCGTCCAGCTTGTGCCCTTCGTGCAGGTTACGGGGGTCACCATCCTGAGCTTCATGGCTAACTACCTCGCCCTCCGCGAGGCCCACGAACTGTCCCCCAAACGGGCTTTCTGGGCTACCGTCCTCGGCCCCCTTTCGGTCATCCTCATCATCCTTTGCTTCTACTGCATTCTCTTTTGGGCCCTCGTGGCCACCACTACTAGACCCAGTTAAAGGAAACCTAAACCGTGATTGATACATTCAATGGGGCTTTGACCCTTAATCAGAAGCTCTTGGCCGACCTCCGGGATTCCCCTTTCGTGGTGCGCCAAGGGCTTTTGGTCGTGCTACTTGTGGGCTTACTGGTCGGCGGCGTGAACGGGGTTAGGAACTTGGTCTACGGGATCAACCCCACGCGACAAGCTCAAGAACTTCAGCTTCAAAAGGCCGCGTTGGAGGAAGGCCTCCGCGAGATGAGCAACAATACCCGCGATCTGACGCAGCGCCGTATGATTGAAATCTACCTGGAGAACCTTGACTCAGGCTTCACTCTGGCGGAGCAGATTGCGAAGTTGCCCACCCCGTTGCCCCATCCTGCGGGCATCATCGCCGAAAGTCTCGGCATCTTTGCTTCGCAGTTCTTCCTCTATTTGGGCTGGCTCCTCCCCCTCGTGGTCGCCGTCCACCTTTCTGCTCGCGCCCTCGGCGGGCAGGGAAGCATTCAACAAACCCTTGGCTTAGGCTCCCTCTGCGTGGCCCCGCATGCCCTCGATGCCTTAACCTTTATCAACATCATCGGTCCAGTCGTCGGGATCGTCGCCTGGACTTGGAGCTTCACCGTGCTTGTTACGGCTACAAGCGTGGCCCACCGTCTCACTAGCGAACGCTCCCTCATGGCCGTCCTTCTCTTTCCCATCCTCGGAAGTATGCTTTGTTTGATGGGTTGCTGCCTCTTCTTCAGCCTCATGGCCACCCTTCTAAGGTTTACGCGCTAGGGCTTCAAACGCCGCCCCCTTCCCTACCTTTGGGTTGATTGGCACACCTGCCTGACACAACGGGCAGGTTTTTGCTTCCCAGGAGTCCAGTGCTAAGTTCACGAGAGAAGTTAGCTGCGGGACATCCAATTGCGCCGCCGTGACCTGCCCCCGATTACACAACGCCCCGACCCCCACTACCGTCCCTTCACACTTCCTCACCGCTGCGACTACCTTCCGTACTGACCCCCCCGTCGTTAAGACATCTTCAACGATCAAGACCTTCTTCCCTTTGACCAGATCAGCATACCCTCTTCTAAAAACACGCTCCTTTCCAACCCCTTCCTCCTCCGCATAGACCGCTAAAACAGGCTGCCCCGTCAAGGCAAGTAAGTGGTGCGTAACCCATTGGGCTAGAATCACACCCCCTACCGTGGGCCCCGCCACAACTTCTATCCCCTGCTCAACAAAATGCTTGGCTATCCGATAACAGATGTAACTCGTCTCTGCCGTATGCGGATAGAGCGCGTCCTTATTCAGATAAGTGCTGCCATGTCGCCCAGAAGTATAGACCAAGTGGCTGTCTACAATCAGTGCCCCGACCCGTTCCAAAATGGGTAAGACTTCGGTTTCTACCATGACTTGACTCGCTTTCAAAAGGCTGTGAATGCTTCAGGCTACTTTGGGCATTATACAACAAAGGTTGTAATTTGAGAAGGTCAGCAGCCAGGTTTGACTTCGCCAGCAGCCAAGAGGCGGAGGCTAGGCAGCTTGCCTGGCGCTCGCAGGCTAGAAGCCCGCGATCCAAGTTCCCTTAGGCAACTTAGGCAAGCTCAGTCACTGCTCAGGGAATGCCCCGCCCCACCCCGCCCTGCCCCGCTGGTTGAGCTTGCCGAAACCAGCTTGCCAAAACCAGCCCTGTTCCCTTCGGCAAGCTCAGGGAACGCGAGAAGCGCAGGGAACGCGGGAAGCGCAGGGAATGCGGCAAGTTCAGGGAACGCGGCAAGTTCAGGGAACAGGCAGAGGCTAGGCCGCTGGCCTGGCGCTCGCCAGCAGGCAGCTTCGTTTGCGCCAGCAGGCAGCTTCGTTTGCGCCAGCAGCCAGATTCGTTTGCGCCAGCAGCCAGATTCGTTTGCGCCAGCAGCCAGCTTCGTTTGCGCCAGCAGCCAGCTTCGACTCCGCAGGCAGCCAGATTCGTTTGCGCCAGCAGCCAGCTTCGACTCCGCAGGCAGCCAGATTCGATTTCACTGGCAGCCAGATTCGATTTCACTGGCAGCCACCTCGATTTTCATGGCTTCCTAATGCGGCAAAAAAAAGCAGCCAGTTTACTGTTTACTGGCTGCCTAAAGTGCTAATTTGAGGGGCTAAATGACGGTGGCGATCTCCTTGACAATCCGTTCGACAGCGACTATTGGGCCGCCTTCAGCGGGGTCAGCTTGGGTGATTGGCCGCCCGATAACGAGGTAATCTGCCCCCGCTTGGACGGCTTCGGCAGGGGTCATCACCCGCTGCTGGTCGCCGTGATTAGCCCAAGTAGGGCGCACCCCAGGCGTGATTGCGAGGAAGTCCTTCCCGCATGCCTGCTTGATCGCGGGAACCTCCTGGGGGGAAGCGACTACCCCATCCATCCCTGCTTCCTTTGCCAAACAAGCCAAGCGCACCACGTAGTCGTTTAACGGTTCCTTCAAACCCAGTTCATTGGAAACCATCTCCTGGTTGAGACTGGTTAAGACGGTCACGCCAATCAACAAGGGAAGGGGGCTTTTAACGGAACGCGAACGGGCGGCGGCTACCGCAGCTTTGAGCATCGTGGCCCCGCCATCACAATGAAGGGTCATCATCCGCACGCTGCGGGCGAATTTGTGAGCAACTACCATCACCGTATTGCCCACGGTGTGCGGAATGTCCTTGAGCTTGAGGTCGAGGAAGATCAGCTCCCCTTTAGGGCTGAGGGCCTCAATGACATTGGGGACACCTTCGCTTGTACAAAGCTCTAAGCCCACCTTGAAGCCCCCAACGTGACCGCTAAGTTGGGAAGCCGTAGCTAAGGCCGTCGGGAGCATGGGCATATCCAGGGCGACCAGGAGCCGCGCCTTTGCATCTTTGATAGGGTTCATGTTAATCCTTTAGAGTAGTGTTGAGAGAATGAATGAAGGTAGGGCCTTGATAGACAAAGCCCGTGTAGACTTGAATTAGGCTGGCTCCTGCGGCCACCATGCGCTGGGCATCGGTGGGCGTGAGGATGCCTCCCACCCCGATGATCGGGAGCTTACCTTGCGTCTGGTGGCTGATGAAGGAGACCACTTCAAGGGCGCGAGCGGCTAAAGGTCGCCCGCTAAGGCCTCCCGCTTCGCTGGTCGTTGAGTCCAGGCCAGCGCGGGAGAGGGTCGTATTCGTAGCGATGATCCCGCTGATGTGGTAGCGTTCGCAGACCTCTAAGACCTCTAGCAGCGCCTGCTCACTGAGGTCGGGCGCAACCTTAATCAGCAGGGGAATCGGCGCATCTGGCTGCTGGCGGAAGCGGGAGGGGGCAGGGGGCAGGGCTTTAACCTCCCTTTGTAAGGTCGTAACTAAGGCCTCAAGGTGAGCGCGGTCTTGGAGGGAACGGAGGCCAGGGGTGTTTGGGGAACTGACATTCAGGGCAAAGTAAGCGGCATACGGGGCAAGGACGCGGAGCGCTTGCGCGTAATCGTTGGGCGCTTCCTCCAGGGGTGTGATCCGCGACTTGCCTAAGCTGATCCCCAAAGGGATCGGGAGGGGCGGAAGCTGCTGAAGCCTGGCTGCGAGGGCGACAGCTCCCTGATTGTTGAAACCCATACGGTTGATGAGCGCTTGCGAACGGGGGAAGCGGAAGATGCGGGGGCGAGGGTTGCCTGGCTGGGCGTGCCAGGTAACGGTTCCGACCTCTACGAAGCCGAAGCCAAGCGCTGCCCAAAAGGGTAGAGCCAGGCCATCCTTGTCAAAGCCAGCGGCAAGGCCGACGGGTGAAGGGAAGGTTAGGCCGCAGACGGTCAAGGGGTGGTTGGGGCTGGGCAAGGGGCTTTTAGGGTTCAACTTGGGCCCAAAAGCGCGGGCAAGCCATGCCTGGGGCAACCGACTTAGCGGGGCTAAGAGGGCCAAAGCAAGGTCATGGGCCACCTCTGGGTCGTGCTGCGTAAGCCCGAATAAGAGGGGCCGCAGGAGGCGTTGGTACGCCATATTAAGTTCTCCTTGGGGTTAGGTGGGGATCGGTCCGCCGCACTGCATCCAAAGAATAAGGGCTTGGTCGCGCCAAAAGAGCAGCCAGCGGACAAGGTAATAAACGAAGCGATAGAGCCAAGAGCGGAAGACGGGATCGTAATCGACCAGGAAGATGCGGCTTTCAGGCGCGGGCGTAAGGAGCAAGTTGTTGGAACGTAAGAGGCTGCGGGTTACGAGAAAACCCCATAAGCGGCAGGGTAGCTGGGCTATTCCCTTGCGGCTCTGGCGGTCAGCCTTGCTTTTGGTAACGCGCCCATAAAGGTCGGGCATGGCTCCCGTCGCGTAGTAGAATTGCAGCGTCAGCCGCATAATCGCCCTAAGTTGGTGGGCCACGGCGTGCCGTTCAGCGGGTGAGAGGCTGGGATAATCTAGCTGGGCCAGGGGTAAGGCCTCTTTGAATAGGGGCTGCAAAGAAACTACGTGAACCAAACCTTGGCTATCGTGGGCCAGGAGAAAGGTATTGGGGATGGTGTACTGGGGCCCTAAGCAAGCCTGAAATTCGGCGGCAGCGTGATCCATCTGGCGAGCTAGAGTGCGAGCTTCGGCTACCTGTTGGCCCATTTCAGCCTTGACTTTAATGGCATAACGTCCGTTATTCGAGCAGTAGACATCGGTCTCGCTGCCCCCGCCAATCCGTTTAAGCGAATGGCCTGCGTCCAAGGCCGCGAAGAGCATGCTGGTGGGGTGAGGCATAGGTTTCAGCTTTCAAGCCACAAAGGCTCAGAGATTATTCAACTAACGGGCATTATAGCAGCAGGTCTTTAGCAGGTCAAAGAGGCCCCTTACCTGCGGCTCTTGCGCTCCAGGGCGTAGGCGATGCCGCTTTGTAAGCTGCTCCTTGTGACCAAGCTGCGTAAGTCGGCTCCCAGCGCGACCAGGGTTTGAGCCAGCTTGGGCTGGATGCCTGTCAGGACAACTTCGGCTCCTAAGAGGTTGACGGCCTGGGCGGTCTGCATTAGGGCGTTGGCTACGAGGTTGTCAATCGTCGGCACGCCTGTAATATCAAGGATTGCAACCTCCGCTTGATGCGTTACAATCCCTTCCAACAAGGTCTCCATGACCTGCTGGACACGGAGATGGTCAATGCTGCCAATAAGCGGCATCACCACGACCCCATCCGCCAGCGGGATCAGTGGCGTAGAGATTAGCAGCATCGCCTCGCGCTGCATGGCAATCACCTGGTTCTGGAAGACTGCCCGCTCCTCCTCGACCCTTTTTCGCTCCGTAATGTCAGTTGAGAGACTAAAGAGACCATGCATCACCCCTTCCTTATCATAGAGGGGGAACTTGCGGGAGACATAGGTAAAGGTTCCATCCTCTTTTCGCACTTCCTCCTCTACTTCAAGGGGTTTCCCTTGCTCTAACATTTCCCGCTCGTTGGCTGCAATAAAGTCGGCTGCTTCCTTGGGCAATATATCATAGACCGTCTTGCCATAGAGCGATTCCCGACTTTGCTGAAGGAAGGTCTCAAACCCCTGATTACACAGAATGATCTGCCCTTGCATATTCTTCGCAAAGAGCAGAATGCCGGGCGTATTGTCCAAGATGATGCTCAACATCTTCTGGCTTTCCTGCAAAGCCTCCGCTTGAGCATGCAATTGCACATTAAGTTGCACGAATTCTTGTTGAACTTGGTGTTCGCCAGTAATATCTTGGCTAAAGGCTGCGATAGCCTCAGCCTCCCCTTCCCGCCCTCGGATGAGGAAGCAGGAATGTTGCCCCAGCCACCGTTGCCCATCGGCCCTTTGATACCAGATCCGCCCATTCCATTGCCCCTGCTTCGCCAGCGCGGGGAGCAGATCTTGCCCAATGGTTAGCATCTCTTCTTGGGCCATCCCAGGGGTCTGCTTTCCTAAGATCTCCGCAGGCTCAGTGAGGCCGTGTAACCGCAGCGCCGCAGGGTTCGCATATTGCACAACCCCATCTATTCCTGTAACAAGTACCCCATAAGCGGCCTTCTCAATCAGGGTCTCAAAAAGCTGGAGGTTTATAACTTGACTCCTCGCGCTTGCGGGCGACGAAGCCTCAACCCCTCGCGGCGTTTGAGCCTGGTTAAAGATAGCCAATTCGCTGAGGTGAGCTTCTAAGACTTTCCCAATCTTCTTTCTAGCTATATCTTCCCCCTCTTCAACCTGCTTACCAAGCTCTTTGAGAATCTCTTTGGCAATGTTCTCAACTAATAACGCTCTTTGGGCTGCCTTAAAGTCATGTGCTGTTAAGTTTTCCTGGTCTGCATTCATAGATATAGCTCACTTTCAGGTGGTTATAATTACTTCTGGCTAGTTTCCATTCCCTAAAGCCTTGTAACTCAGGGCCAGGCAAGGCTGCCTGGCCTACATTTCTTGGCCCGACTCAAGTACTTCTCTTGGCCCGACTCTTCCAGGTCGGTTGCAGCACCAGAAGATTTTACCTTCCACTATGGCTTACGGGAAGCAAATGCTGTGCTTTGAGGGCATACGCAATTCCCTTTTGCAGACTGCTAAGGGTAACAATTTCTTCCAGATTGACCTCTAAGTCCAGAAGTAACAGAGCCATTGTGGGCTGGATACCCGTGATAATGACTTGTGCCCCCAACAGGCGCGTAGCTTTCGCCATTTGCACTAAGACCTGCGCCACTTGCGCGTCAACCGCTGGCACACCCGTGATGTCTAAGATCGCAAGCTCCGCTTGGTGTTCCACAATTCCCTCCAACAAGGTCTCCATGACCTGGTTGGCACGGCGCGAGTTGATCGTGCCAATAAGCGGCATCACCACCACCGCGTCGGCTATCGGCATCAAGGGGCTTGAGAGTTCGCGCAACGTAGCCTCTTGCATTTGGATGATGGTCTCCTGGAGCTGGGCCCGTTCCGCTGCCGCCCGTTTCTCCTCCGTAATATCGCGGACAATTCCCCCGATGTTGCAGGGCTGCCCATCAGGCCCCCGAATGGCAAAGGAAGAGAGATTACCATCAAAAGTTGTGCCATCGGCCCGCTGATAGGTCAGAATTCCTTTCCAAATTCCTTTTTGCACTAAGCTGTCCATCATTTCATCAATTTGGCTGGGGCTATCAAGCACAATAACCTCCCGCATGTTGGTTGGATGGGTTGCGGAATCATAGCCAATCATCGTATGGAAAGCAGGATTGGTATAGATAAATTCGCCTTTCAGATCCCTGACTGCAATCCCATCGGGGGCATGCTCGACTAAAGCTCGAAAGATCGTGAGTTTAGCAGTCTGTTCGGCTACTTGTTGTCGGATTTCAGCCTCAATCTGCTTCTGCCCAGATATATCAGTCACGACATTGGCAATATAACGGGGTTGGTGGAGGTCATCCCGAATCAAGAAGACATTTTGAATCGTTGTAGTGGTGGTTCCAGCCTCATTGATGAGATCCATTTCGCCGACCCATTGATCCTTTTGGATGACCGTGGGGATGACTTCGTTAGCCAAGAGTTCCTGTAATTCGGGGGGGTAGAAGGAGGCCACCGATTTGCCCAAGACATCGCTCAGGCTTTCTGCGCCCAAAAGCCGATAAAGGGAAGGATTCATATAAACCACATTCCCCTCCAGGCCCGCGATGCCTAAGCCTTGCCCCGCCGCATCGGAGAAAAGGCGAAAGATATTCGCATCTTCAAGGAGTTTGGTACTGTTGATCGCGCTGGCGATTTGTCCACATAAGCCCAAGAGCAAAACCTCGTCTTCCTGCGAAAGGAGATTGGCTTGGTTCGTTTGAACATCCAAGACTCCCAGAACTTCCCCGCGAAAGATGATTGGGATCGCCAATTCGCCTTTAGTCTGTGGCAGATAGGGACTCGGTAGATAGATGGCAGATTGTTGCACCTCAGAGACAAGGATCGGCTGCTTCGTGAGCACGGTCTGGCCAATCAAGCCTTTGCCAAATTCAACCGTGCAGCCTGCGTCCTGCATTCGCTGCCCGACTTCGCCCGTGGCGGCCACAAGGGTCAGGCTGTGATGCCCCGCATCGGCCCGAAAAACTTGGATATGGGAATAATCAAACCGCTCTTGGGCCAGGGCAATCACACGCTTAAAGAGTTCGGTCAAAGAAGAGGCCGTTGAGATTTGTTGGGCAATATCAGTTGAGGTTTGCACTTGGCGCATGCGCCGCAACAACAGTTCCTGGACTTGGGTTTCGAGCCGCTTGCGCTCGGAGATGTCTTGCATCATCCCAAGCATCGAGATCGCTTGCCCCTTCGCATCTAAGCCAAAAAACCCTCGATCATAAACCCAAAGATAGTGCCCAGCTTTATGCCGATAACGATAAATAACGTCAAAAAATTCCCCTGTCTGCTCGGCAAGCTCTAAAGCTCGAATGGTTTCAATGCGGTCTTCAGGGTGGATTAGGTCGACCCATTGCTGAAACCCGTTTTGCATCTCGGCCAGGCTGTAGCCCAAAACTTGCTCAACACCCCCGCTCCACAGAATGACCCCGGTTGGAATGTTATAGTCATAGACAATCTGTCCTGAAGCCGATACAATCAGTTCATAGCGGCGTTTCCAATCAATAATCTCCTTTTCAACCTGTTTATGTTCTGAAACATCCAGGTTGCTGGCATGGGTTCCAATCCAGCGCCCATTATCATTAAAGACGGGCTGGCAGACATGGCTAATCCACCGTTCTTCCCCCTGCTGCGAGATAAGTCGAAAGTCGATTGAAGCCGGAATTCTTTGCTTGGCCTCGTCCTCCAGATGTTTTTGAACTATTTCTTGATCATCGGGGTGAATAAGCTGGCCGAAAAGGTTGGGATTTGCTAGAAACTCCGCGGGCGGATGGCCCGTAATCCGCTCGCAAGCGGGGGAAACATAAAGATACATGCCCTCCGCATCCATCCAATATTCCCAATCATAGGTAAATTCTAAGACCGTTCGGATTTGCTCTTCGCTCTTGCGAAGGGAATGTTCAACCCTTTCGCGTTCGGCGACCTCCTGCTGAAGACGGTGGTTGGTGGCGGCCATTTCGGCAGTGCGGGCAGCGACCAAGTCCTCTAAATGCTCTCGATGTTGCCGCAATTCCTCGTCAAGTTGGAGGGCGGCGGACTCATCGCGCACAATGCCTGCTAAATTACAAGGTTGGCCGTCGGGGGTACGAATGACAAAGCCGGAGAGATTGCCCGCAAAAGTTGTGCCGTCGGCGCGCCGATAGGGAATAATGCCTTGCCAAAAGCCTTCACTCAACGCAGTGGCTACCATTCCTTCAAGTTGCCCAGGGTGGTCAAGCACGAAAGCATCGCTGAGGTTGGTCTGTTTAGCAACAGGGTCATAGCCCATCAAAGCGCGCTGGGCCGGGTTGCAATAGATGAATTTGCCCGTCAGATCAGACACGGCCACGCCGTCGGGAGCGATTTCGGCCAGGGCCCGAAAAAGCCGCAATTCCGTCGCTTGGTGGGCTAATTCGCTATTCAAAAGCTGGGTTTGGGCCAGCGCTTTTGCGGTTTGACTCGCATAGAATTGACTGATTGTGAAGAAGAATTCATCAAAGAGCGCGAGCAGCGCCAACAAGCTTTCATCCGCATTCGCAACCCGCTGGGCCACCGCCTTCAGCCCAACCCGCGTTAGCTGTTGGCGCTGAAGGATCATTAGCTGGGTAACCTCTTCAAACGGAACTCCCTCCGCCAAGAGGCTCTCTAGCCCAACGTTGACCCAAGTTTGAAAACTGGCCCGATCCTCATCCCGCAGGGTTTGAGCCAAGCTTTCAAGCGTGTGCTTCACCCGCACCAAAAGGGTATCTTGTTTCTGCGTGCGATAAAACCCGATCTTTTCCAGCAATTCAGTAGTGATTGCATTGGTCAAAGCCGAAGTCTCTGCTTCGAGAAAGATACAAAAGGGAGCATGTTGGTTCATGGAAAGTCCTCTGTGCTAAGAATGCTAGTCTGAAACCCAGCTCTTTTCCCTCGGAGGCAACCGCTTTAGCTGTTGGGCCACGGCTAAAGCCGGGGATTCCGAGGGCGAAACCTCCGCTTCGATTTGGCAGCCCTTCGGCAAGCTCAGGGACCGTTTGCGGGGGTTGAGCTTGCCGAAACCAGAGGCATTCGAGCCTGTGGCGGGCGGGAAAAAGAGACCTACCCTACCTGGGTCTTCTCTTTTATCTTCTTGGAAGCGCTTTTTGAGCTAGGAACCCGCTTTTTGATTGGCGGCTTGGGCTTTTCGGTGGCGGGCGCAGCCTTCTCCGCCGCTGGGTCAGGTACATATTCGCTTACCAAAGCGAGGTCGTTGAGGGCGTAATCACATTGCGGATAACGATTACAGCTATAAAATGGTCGCCCAAACCGCCCACGGCGCTTCAGGAGTTCGCCCGTTTGGCATTTGGGGCAATTTACACCTGTTGGCTCAGGAGGCGGCACAGGTTTGCCATCCTTGCCAATTTTGCGAATATTAACACATTCTGGGTAGCCTGAACAACCTAAGAAAGGCCCATACCGCCCCTTCTTGCTAACCATCGGTTTGCCGCAGAGATTGCAGATGACATCAGTAATTTCAGGCGCGCTTGGGGTATTTAAGACGATTTCCCCCATGCTATTGCGCTGAAAATCACTGGTGAAATCACACGATTCAGCATCGCCAGTCTTGCTATAGCGCGAGCAAGCCAGAAATTCGCCATTGCGCCCAAACTTAATTAAGAGTTTACCCTGCTGACATTTGGGGCAAATTAGCTCCGTTGAAATCTCCTCGCGCTTGACGTTTCGCATCTCTTTCCGGGCTTGGGCCAGCGTTTGGGCAAAGGGGCCGTAAAAATCGTGCAAAACAGGAATCCATTGCCGCTCGCCCGTGGCAATATCATCAAGATTCTGTTCCATGGCCGAAGTAAAAGCGTAATCAATGATCTTGGGAAAATGGGCAACTAATAAATCAGTTACAATTTGGCCCAATGCTGTGGGGATAAGTTTCTTTTCGCTAAGTTCAACATAGCCTCGATCTTGAATGGTCGAGATAATCGGGGCATAAGTAGAGGGGCGACCAATCCCTAAACGCTCTAAATCTTTGACCAAACTCGCTTCAGTATAACGCGGGGGCGGTTCAGTGAAGTGTTGGAGCGGCAATAAGGCTAACAAGTTGAGGAATTCTTGTTCTTTCAGCGCTGGTAAACGTTTTTCACGGTCTTCATCCTCTTCGCCTTCATCTTTATCCTCGGTATAGACGGCCAAAAAGCCTGGAAATTTGAGGATACTGCCCGTTGTCCGAAAGAGATAAGGCGGTTTGGGCTGCAACGCAGCAGCGGGCCCCGCTGCAATGTCCACCGTAGTGCTATCAAAGATGGCGGGAGCCATCTGGCTGGCCACAAACCTCTTCCAAATCAGTTCATAGAGCCGCAACATATCGCGCTCCAGTTGCTTTTCGAGTTGGTCTGGAGAACGCAAACTGCTGGTCGGACGAATCGCCTCATGCGCTTCCTGGGCACTTTTGGCTTTCGTTTTGTAGACCGGCGGTTGCTTGGGAAGATAGGTTTCGCCATAACGCTGCTTAATGAATTCACGGGCTTCCTGTTGGGCTTCCTGGGCAACGTTTGTGCTGTCAGTCCGCATATAAGTAATCAAACCAACATTACCCTCTTCGCCCCCAATATCTAGCCCTTCATAGAGCTTTTGCGCCAGCAGCATCGTCTTTTTGGCACTAAAACCAAGTTTTCGCCCGGCTTCCTGTTGCAAAGTGCTGGTCGTGAAGGGGGGCGCAGGGTTACGACGTTTATCGCGGCGCGTGATTTTGTGGACTTGATACAGGGCATCGGCTAAATCAGCCACAAGCTGTTCGGCTTGTGCTTGATTACCAAGGGCAAATTTGTCCAGTTTCTCGCCCGCCCGTTCAGACAGAAAGGCCCGAAAAGCAGTTGAAGGCGGGGCAACCTTCATTTGCAATAAGTCAGCCTCGATAGACCAATATTCTGTGGTTTTGAAGGCTGCAATCTCTTGCTCGCGCTCTTTGATGAGCCGCACCGCTACCGATTGCACCCGCCCCGCCGAAAGCCCCCGTTTGACCTTTTCCCAGAGCAGCGGGCTAAGTTGATAGCCTACCAGCCGATCTAAGACGCGCCGCGCTTGCTGGGCATCGACGAGGTTTAGGTCAAGCTGGCGCGGTTGGGCCAGCGCCGCTTGCACCGCGTTTTTGGTGATTTCCTGAAAAACAACCCGATAGACCGGCTTGCTGCTGGGAATGGCCGCCGCTTGCGTGATATGCCAGGCAATGGCTTCGCCTTCGCGGTCTGGGTCAGTCGCCAAGTAGATTTTGGTCGCCAGCTTGATCGCATTCCGCAATTCGGTCACAACCTTTTGTTTGGTCACTTCGTAGACCGGCGCAAAGTCGTGTTCCAGGTCTATCGCCAAATCTTTCTTAGGTAAATCCCGTACATGTCCCATGCTGGCCATAACGCGGAAGCCTTTGCCTAAATACTTCTCAATCGTTTTGGCTTTAGCGGGGGATTCAACAATTACTAAACAGTCACTCATCCAATGTACCCCTTAAAATAGGAAGCGTGGATTGGGTAGCCGATGCTCCAAACTTGCTTTCCGGACAAAGAACAAAGGAAACTATAACCACCAGCCGCAGGGTTGTCAAGGGGCTGCGAAAAAGCGGAAAGTTGGGCTTGGGCGGTGAGGCTAGAAACCTTTGCGCGAGGGGCCCAAATAATAGGCCAAGATAAGAACTAATTATTTTATGTAGGGTCTGTATTTTAAGGTTTTTTGTATAAAAAGCTACCACAAGGTAAAACCGGATCTCTAGCGGTTTCTTGGCTTAGGCCCTAGGGTGATAGGGCGCAATTCTTCAGCACTTTGCCAAAGCGGGCCCAGGCTAAATTGCTCAATAGTCCTATTTTCCTTCGGCAGAGAAGGAAAGGTTAATAAATCCTCATCCTAAATCTGCAAAAACCATAATTTTGGTAATCTTACCGAAAAACAAATTTTATTCCACAGCTTTCAAGCTATATCGTTGTAAATACTTATGATTTTGGAACTAAAAATAAATTCAATGTTGAAAATTGTCTTAATTGAAGAAATATATCCTCCATTAGCCTTAGAGATCTCTCCTTTGGCTTTAAGAGCGCCGAACTTGTTATTCCCTATACTAACCTACCTAACAACTACTAGCCTACCTAATAAAGGTAAAATATTTGTTAATCTTATTTCAATTCGTCTTTTCTTTTTACTTCAATTAAAGGATTTTCTGTGAAAAAACGATGAAAACCTATTGACAAAGAGCATAAATTATAGTATCATTTAGCTACCTCAGGAAACCCCTAGCTTTAGCTATGGGTAGAAAGGAATGCGGGTGTTCCTTTCTTTTTTTGGTAACTGATAAGTAAATGGCACTGCGATGGTCAAAGCAGAACGAGAGCCAAGATGGCTAAAGGCCCTCTCGGCGGGGTGATTTGCTAAAACCAGCAAGAAGGCACTAAAAAGGGATGCTGATCCTGCCTTAGGCAAAATGGTCAAGAGAGTATTTTTGTGAACATTAGAGACTAGCAGAAAGTTAGGGGGTTTAATTGGAAAGTTAGCCTTAAACAAGGCAAAACGGCAGTTTGGGGAAGCGCATATGCTTCTCATTGGATGGTAGGAAAGGTACGCGCAATTAGTCGGTTTATTGGTAAGCAAGGGAACGAAGAACATCAGTATAGTTATAATAATTGTGTTCGTTCGTTCACAGTTCATGGAGGAATGAAGTCCTATGCAACGGTTACACAGATTAAACGTAATGATGGTGGCGGTCCTGGCTCTAGCTATCGTGGCTACGAACATTGCGCCCAAAGCTTTGGCGCAAAATCCAGAGACCCCCAGTGGCTCTGCACCAACCACAAGTTGGGCGCAGAAGTGTACAACTTCGGTGGTGGATGTTACGGCAGAAGGATTGTTGAATCTCGTTACTGACAGCACTGGCAAAAAGAGCTATGTGCCGCTCGCCCAACAAAATTTGACCATCCCCAGTGATGCCCTCTGGTCCACAGTGCAAGTCGGCGGAGAAGGGTGGGTTAGTGGGAAGCCCCCAACTCCACCAGCTTCCGCGACGCTCAACTTTGCCGATGGTTCCTCAACTACGGCTACTAGCCCCAAGGTAATCAACAAGAGTCCCGCAGAAATCACGCCCCTTGGTAAAATGTTCTACGCCTTTGAGTTTGCGGGCAAACCAGGCGCGTTGAGCATCAATCCCCCAGTGGCAGCCAATACCAAGCCCGAAGCGATTGTGGCTTACTATGCCCAACCGACCCAAGCACGCTACAGCAGTGTGGGCACAACCACCCTCAAGTATGTTTGGGGTGGGGACGATGGCAACTACGCATTTGGCCCCGCGGTTCAGGAACTGAAGCTTCCCGAAGCTCTCAAAGTAGCGACAGATATTACAGTTAAAGTCGCTATCATGGAGAAGGACCAGCAGCAGGTACTCTATTCAAATGACTATCGCATCAACGTCGTGGAAGCTGAAGCGAATGGGATAACAGCCACTAAAACAATAATCAACCCTGATCCAAGCAAGTACTTGGTCAACATCGTTGAGTTGACCTTAAAGGGTGTTCCCGCTGGCACGACGAGTGTTAAGGTGAAAGCCATTTCACCTCTTACTCCCAAGGGCAAATCTCAATGGGGCAACAAAGATGCCGGCGACTCAATTGTTCTGCTTGGCGCAACTGCTTCGCATGAATGCAAGACTCAGGTCAAAGTTTGCGAAGGAACTTTAAGCAAGGTTGAGGTCAAGGCCGCAGGTTTGAAAGTCGTGCGCCCTGGTGCTACCAAGAGCAATGACCTTATTGCGACAGCTGACGGTGCAACCATAGACATCCCTGCTGGGTCTACAGACGTATTGCTTCAGGTTGGGGGTGCTGGTTTCCGCAAAGCGGTGGCTAAATCCGCAACCTTCACCTTCGCTGATAACAGCCAAGCCACGCAAGCGCCCCAAACTGTACTCAAAGCTACCAACACTGACTTTAGTAAGATTTCGCCGCCTGACATGATGGCTTACCTCATCGAAACTACGGGGAAGGCTGGGTCGAATAAGGCTAAAGTTACTGAAGGTAATGCTACCGACATTACGGCTGAAGGTCTTGTTGGCTACTACCATGAACCATCTTCGGTGCCTTTCAACAACGCGCTAGGCACTAACTTCCAGTATGTCTGGGGTGGGGACGTGGGGCGCTATGCTATTGGCAGCGCCAAGCTGAACTTGACTTTGGCGGAAGCCCTCTTAGCTCCTGCTGACATTACGGTTAAGGCCGTCTTGTTAGAAAAAGACCCTCAAGGCATCCGAATGGATGGTTTGAAAGACTATCGGACAGTCACAGTTACTGCACGAGCGGGTGGTGTTTCTGTAAGTAAGGTTATCTCCAACCCTAATCCCCTAAACTTGCAGACCAACATTGTGCCCTTGACTCTGAAGGGTGTCCCAGCAGAAACACAGAGCGTTGAGGTTGAGGTACAGTCACCAGTAACTGCCATCTCTCAATTCAATAACCCAGCAGCTGGGGACTCAGTGTTATTCGTTGGCGCAGTTGCCTCGAATCCATGTCTAGTTGACGGACCAGAGGTTATTGTTACACCATACCCACAACCGGCCACGGTGACACCAACCGACACAGCTGTCCCAACAGCGACTGACACAGCTGTCCCAACAGCGACTGACACAGCTGTCCCAACAGCAACTGACACAGCTGTCCCAACAGCGACTGACACAGCTGTCCCAACAGCGACTGACACAGCTGTCCCAACAGCGACTGACACAGCTGTCCCAACAGCGACTGACACGGCTGTCCCAACAGCGACTGACACGGCTGTCCCAACAGCGACTGACACGGCTGTCCCAACAGTGACTGACACGGCTGTCCCAACGGCGACTGATACGGCTGTCCCAACGGCGACTGATACGGCTGTCCCAACAGCAACTGATACGGCTGTCCCAACAGCGACTGACACGGCTGTCCCAACAGCGACTGATACGGCTGTCCCAACAGCGACTGACACGGCTGTCCCAACAGCGACTGATACGGCTGTCCCAACAGCGACTGATACGGCTGTCCCAACAGCGACTGATACGGCTGTCCCGCCAACCGATACGCCGACAGATGTACCCCCCCTTCCAACCACAGATACGGGTAACACCTGTGCAGCCTGGACAAGTGCTTCGGCTGGGAGCCAAGTTACCATCAATGTCCCCGATGCGGGGAGCAGTTACGGGTTGACCTTCACGGGTGCAACCAACAACGGCACTACCTCCACCTGGAATTACAGTGTGGCCAAGCTCGATGATAAGACCAAAGACCTGAGCCATTGGGTTTTGGCTCTGCCCAGCTGCGTGAAGGTTGTGGCCTCAAGCCCTGCCAGCGTGGTTGATCTCAACAAGGCCGACCCGACCACGGGTGTGACCGGGATCAAGTGGGAAAGCGGAGTCGCAAACGGTGGTAATTTCTCCGTGACCATTGATGCGAGTTCCTGCCCAGGCCCCATCCAGGTCACCAATGTAACAGCAGCCATGAAGACGGGTGGGAAGGGTGTCCAGTACAACACAGGTGTGATCTCAGGCCCTGCTCCTGCCATTTGCCCAACAGCGACACCTGTGCCGCCAACTGACACGCCTGTCCCGCCAACCGATACACCAGTCCCACCAACAGCGACTGACACGGCTGTCCCAACAGCGACTGATACGGCTGTCCCAACAGCGACTGATACGGCTGTCCCAACAGCGACTGACACGGCTGTCCCAACAGCGACTGACACGGCTGTCCCAACGGCGACTGACACGGCTGTCCCAACGGCGACTGACACGGCTGTCCCGCCAACCGATACGCCGACAGATGTACCCCCCCTTCCAACCATAGGTACGGGTAACACCTGTGCAGCCTGGACAAGTGCTTCGGCTGGGAGCCAAGTTACCATCAATGTCCCCGATGCGGAGAGCAGCTACGGGTTGACCTTCACGAGTGCAACCAACAACGGCACTACTTCCACCTGGAATTACAGTGTGGCCAAGCTTGATGATAAGACCAAAGACCTGAGCCATTGGGTTTTGGCTCTGCCCAGCTGCGTGAAGGTTGTGGCCTCAAGCCCCAACAGCGTGGTTGATCTCAACAAGGCTGACCCGACCACGGGTGTGACCGGGATCAAGTGGGAAAGCGGAGTCGCAAACGGTGGTAATTTCTCCGTGACCATTGATGCGAGTTCCTGCCCAGGCCCCATCCAGGTCACCAATGTAACAGCAGCCATGAAGACGGGTGGGAAGGGTGTCCAGTACAACACAGGTGTGATCTCAGGCCCTGCTCCTGCCATTTGCCCAACGGCGACCAAGACTCCAGTCCCACCAACGGTGACCAAGACTCCAGTCCCACCAACGGCGACCAAGACTCCAGTCCCACCAACGGTGACCAAGACTCCAGTCCCACCAACGGCGACCAAGACTCCAGTCCCACCAACGGTGACCAAGACTCCAACCAATACCAAGACTCCAACCAATACCAAGACTCCAACCAAGACTCCAACCAATACCAACACCCCTACACCGACCAAGACCGCAACCTGCGCTCCTGTAACGGTGGCGGAAAATGGGTTCACTTCCGGGCGCGATGACTTCTCATTCAAGAACTGGGGTGGTAACTCGGGTCTTCTTACAAACCAACAGATGGTGAAGATGTTTAGTACAAACATCACTGCCATCTGCGCGGCAGCCGTGAAAGCCGATGGGACCTGTACACTCAAACCGAATGCCCAGACTTGGCTGAATCAAATCAACACGACCATGAGCGGCGGGCGCTGCGATGCAATGGCCGTGACCAGCATGCGGTTCTACAAGGGTATTGACAAAATCACCGATTTCCGAGCTGACGCAACCAAGACCTACGACCTCTTGATCGATAGCATGCGAGGCCAGATAGCTTACAACTTTACCTTGCAGGCTACCGACCCCGTGGCGAGTGCCCGCGTCACCGCTCGCAATCAACTGCTCAAGCTGACTATTCAAGAACTCATTACTTCTATGAATAGCCAGAACCCTGCGGATGCTAAGACCATCTTCCTGAATCAACTGATCCCTGCTGGCGATCCACGTGGATATATTGGCCGGCATGGACATGGGCTTACACCTTTCCGCATCGTTGAATCTTGCCCAGGCTCTGGTATCTACAAGATCTACATCTACGACAATAACTACCCTGGCAACGCAACGCGGTATGTCAACGTTGATACCAACCAAGGTACATGGAACTACACGCTGTGGAGCGGGTTCGTTTGGACTGGAAGCGATACAGATACAGAGAACAAACTTGGCATCATTGATGTCAACAAGTACAGCGAACCAGCCCAAGTTCCGCCGTCCCTCATTGAAGGCACATCCAGCACCGATGTTTGGATTGCAGGCATGGCGGGCGACGCGATGGTTACAGATGGCAATGGCCAGGCTCTTCCCGCAGCCGATGTCCTCAGCAATGAAGACCCGACTTTAGGCCAATCCATCTCAATCTACAAGGTTCCCGCAGGCCAGTCCATTATACTCAAGGGCAACGTTGCCGGCGCAACGATCACCCAGTTTGCAGGCGGTACTTCCTCCTCCGTGGAGATTCCTGCTAACACAACCAATGCCCAGCAAGCGGAAGTCAAACTTGAGGGCGCGAAAGTTACCTCTTCGGTTGACGCAAACGTTACGCTGACCAACGCGACCAGCAGCGTCAAGATGGAAGGTGTAACGGGCGCGAGCCTCACAGGCGACAAGGTTGCGGTTGAAGGTAAGGGAGCCTATAACCTTACCGTCACCAACATCACCGCCAATGGTGAGCAAGAGACGGCCACGAAGTCAGGCTTGACGATTACCAGTGGGGATTCCCAATACGTCAGCACAACTGACATGTCAGTCAAGGTTGACCAAGGCAACGATGGCACGATTGATGAGAGCGTGACCTTAGACAAGGTTTCGGCCACGACCTCAACCAACTCGGTCTTCCTGCCCCTGGTTATCAAATAACTCACGCGGTTCAGTCGGGAGCGTAAGCGGGAGCTAAACCCTCCCGCTCACGAACAAAAACAGCACCCCTTCCCAAAAGGAGGGGGTGCTACTTTGTCTGAAAAGTAGGCTAATTGGAATCGACGGCGGTTGCTGAATTGGAATCGACGGCGGTTGCTGAACTTGCTGAAGCATAGCCGTCAAACTAAAAACGGCCCCTGAGCGGGGCCTGAGCTTGCCGAAGGCTGCCTAAGGGGGTTTACGCTTCAGGTTGTTGGATGGCCCGCTGGAGAGCCGCAATATAAGAGTAGATTTCTCCCAACAAGCGCATTATTTGAGCATATTCGATTTCGCTGGAAGCTTCACTCCCCTTCAGATCATCAGCTTGCTGCGTCAAACGCAATGCCCACTGCCGCGCTTGGACAATGCAAAGCTGGCGCGTACACCTTTGGGCTTCCTGAAGCGCATGGTGGGTTTGGGGGGAAGCAAATTGGAACTTCAGCAACTGCTCCGTATAAGCCCCCAGCGGAGCATCCAAATTTTGGGCCCAAGTAGCAAGGTCTTGCTCTTGCAGAGTTTCCCCCCGCTCCTGCCACTTTTGCCAAAGCAGCCGATTTTGGGGCCGTTCCCACAAAATTGCAATATTTCCCCCAAAGACTTGCTTGACAAAGGGGAATTCTGCGCTGTCTTGGGCCAAAAGCTCTGTTACCACAGGTTCAGTAGCAGGATAATGCAGAATAAGAGCCAAGAGATAATCCTCCCTTGGCAGGGAAGGTTGGACCCGATAGGGCGGGAGGGGAAGCGAAGGGGGCGAATGGAGCGGTACGTTAGGGGGAACGGGATTCTTCAGCGCAGGTTTAGGGGGCGAAGCACGGGTAAGGTCAAGGATAAGCTCCGCTTTAAGCCCAATCACCTGCTCCAGCCGCGCCACGTAGACCCTTTGCTGGGCCCCACTTAATTGCGCTACAAGCGGAATAAGGCGTTCCAAAGCGGTCCGCTGATCTTGCGGGAGCGTAAGGTTGAGATCAGTGGTAGAGCTTTCAAGGAGGAATTCCATCACGGGAATCGCGGCGGCCAGCAAAGTGCGCCAACGTTGCGGGTCAGCCTTAATCACCTCATCAGGGTCTTGCCCAGCGGGAAGCCTTACAATCCGCAGATTGAAATCATTTCCCCAGCGCACCAACCCCTGCGCGGTAATCGTAGCTTGCAAATGGTCATCCCCTTCTGCTCCCTCTTCTGCCCCCCCTTGAGTAAGCGTTTCCTGAAACGCGTTGATTCCCCGCAAGGTCGCCTTTTGGCCCGCCGCATCAGCATCGAGCGCAAAAAAGAGGTTCTGCGAGAGCTTCTTGAGAAGGCCCACATGCCCCGCCGTGAGCGAAGTACCTAAAGGGGCAACAACGTTCGTGAAACCGTGCTGGTGCGCCGTCAAGACATCTACATACCCTTCCACAACCACCGCAGCGTCCGCCAGCCGAATACCCTCGCGGGCAAAGTCAAGCCCATAGAGAACATTGCTCTTCTCAAAAAGGAGCGTTTGGGGCGTGTTAAGATACTTTGGAAGCTCATCCCCTAGAGCGCGACCCCCAAAACCAATAACTTCGCCTTTGTTATTGCGAATTGGAAAGATAATTCGTCCCCGAAATCGATCATAAATCCGCCCATCATCGCGCTGAATAGCTAATCCTGCGGCTACAATCTCTTCTGGAGTATAACCTTTTTTATTTATTAAGTAATTACACAGATGATCCCACATATTTAAGCTAAAACCCAATTGAAAACTCTCGATGGTCTGAGCATTTAGGGCCCGTTTCGCCAAATACTCTCGCGCTGGCTGGGCCTGACCATTTTTAAGCAAAAGATAGTTCCAAGCTCTAGCGGCCAACGTCGTGATTTCTATTAAGCGTTGCCGTTGCTGATCTTGTTGCTGATCGACAGGTTTTCGAGGTTCAAGCTTGATTCCAACCCGATTTGCCAGGTATTCTAGCGCCTCCGCAAAGTTTAAGCCTTGCTTTCGCATCACGAAATCGAAGGCTGTCCCATGTGCTTGGCAACCAAAGCAATAGAAACTCTGCGAATCGGGGTAAACAGTGAAGGCGGGCGTGCGGGTATTCGGGTGAAAAGGGCAAAAACCGACATGGCTGCGACCAACCTTCCGCAATTGCACGGTTTCGCCAATGATTTCAACAATATCTATGCGGTTTTTTACATCATCTATCGTGTTCAAAACAAATTTCTTTCATCTGATCTATTTTGACAAACCTTATTTTGTAACTATAATTTAGGATATTATACGGCATTTTGTAACCAACAGGAATCTCTCCTTTTGGATTTTAGTCTTTATAACAGGAAGATTTAATGATAAAAAGCAAACAAAAAAGACTAATCTTCTGTTTAGCTAGTCTTTTGGCCCTTTCAAACTTTCTATTTGGAAGTGCAAGCCTCTCTGCTACACCAATTCGGCAAGTTTCGCCCTTGATTCGCTCCTTTCGCCTTGGGGCATCTGAGCAAGGCCGCCCAATCGAAGTTGTACAGATCGGTGCTGGGCCACGAAAATTGGTAATCGTTGGTGATACCCACGGTGGCCCAGAAGCAAATACCTATCAACTTACGCTCCAGCTAATTGCCCATTTCAAGGCTAATCCAGAGAATGTGCCACAAACAGTTAGCTTATATCTCATTCCAACCATTAATCCTGATGGTTTAGCGCTTAATTCACGCTTTAATGCCCATCAAGTTGACCTGAATCGCAATATGAATACAAATTTGGATGCTTGTCCCGAAAATGATTGGCAAACAACAGTTCATGGAGCCAATGGTATAGTTTCAGATACTGGGGGGCCTTTTATGCAATCAGAAGGGGAAAGTCGCCTAATCCGTGATTTTCTGTTGGATGCGGCAGGGGCAATTTTTCTTCATAGCAACGCTGGCTTAGTTTTTCCTGCTTTTTGCGAGCATTTACCTTCAATAAAGTTGGCTAAAGTCTATGCTCAAGCATCTAACTATCAATATAATCGTTTTTGGGAAAACTATCCAATTCGAGGAAATATGGCTGATTGGGCAAGTAGTCTAGGAATTGCGGCGATTACACCTGAATTAACGACGGGTGAGGAAAGCGAATTTGCCCAAAACTTAGCAGGAGTAGAAGAGGTCTTGGCCCAAGCCGAGGATTTATTGCCTTTAGCGCAAGCTCAGATTGAAAATGAAATAACGGTCCCTGCAATTATCTGGCGTTATTGGTTCACAAATGGAGCCGAAGCAGTTTTTGGCATGCCTTTAGAACCTGCATCTCAGAAGCCCGATGGAGTTATCGTCCAGAATTTTGTGCGATTTCGGTTGGAACTGAAACCAAACTTAAAAGATACCCCTTATTATGTGCAACCTGCTGCGCTTGGGAGCGAAAGGCTCCAAATTTTGGCTTTCCAGCATCCTGCGCTTCAGCCCTTGTCTCCTGTGGTTTGCAAAACTGCGCCGTGTCCGCTTTTCTTTGCCCAAACTGGTCATACGCTGCGGGAGAGTTTTCTAAGCTATTGGCAACGCAATGGCGGGCTTAATCTCTTTGGTTATCCGCTTTCAGAAGAGTTTGAAACGCTCACTGCCGATGGGCAATTGCGAATTATTCAGTATTTTGAGCGAGCAATTTTTGCTTATTATCCCGAAACTAAGAACGTTCACCTTGAACCACTAGGTTGGCAAACGCTTCTGCTTGAAAAAATGCAATCATCTGGGGCAACAGGCCAGATTCGTTAGAAAGGCCCAAAAGTTTCTCGAACCTTTGGGCCTGAAACCGTAGTTATTCTTGGGTTCCTCGCCCAAGATAATTGCCACTTCGGGTATCAATTTTGATCGTTTCGCCTTCTTCAATAAAACCAGGTACATTGACAACCGCTCCTGTTTCAAGCTTGGCTGTTTTTGTTACGTCGGTAGCTGTGTCGCCTCGCACAGCCGTGGTTGTTTCAATCACTTGCAATCTCACAAAAATCGGTAGTTCCACAGCAAGAAGCCGATCTTCCGTTGCATTAAAGACTAATTCGGCATTCTCATTCTCTTTGAGAAAGCGAGCTGCATCACCAATTACGGTTTCTGGCACAGTAAACTGGTCAAAAGTTTCATTATCCATAAAGATATAGTCTTGCCCATCCCGATAAAGATATTGCATCGTGCGGTGTTCAATGCGAATAACATCAATATCTGAACCAGCCCGCACCCGATCTTCAATAACTTTGCCGTTCTTCATGTTTTTCAACTTTAGCCGCACAAAAGCCCGCCAATTGCCAGGGCTAACATGTTGCCATTCAACAACTTGGTGTAATTCGCCATTATAACGAATCACCATTCCGGTCCGCAAATCAGAAGTCGTAGCCACGTAAAAACTCCTTAGCTAAAATTTAGAATTGGATTACATCTAAACGTTGTTTTTGCTTAGGCCATTAGCTCTGCGGGCGAAAACCCAAGCCCCCAAAGCGCGAACATGGCGATCTAAGGCTAAAAGAAAAAGGCCAAGAAAGAGGAGCAGAAGTGTAGGGAAAAGCGTCAATGGGCTGCCATAGCGAAAATCTGGCAGATTCGCAACAAACCAGATCGCTCCTGCACCCGCAAAACCTAGCCAGCCACTACGGATGCCCACAAGCAGAGCTAAAGTGAGCAAACCAAGCGGTAAACCCGCAGGTTGAGTTGGCAATTGCCCCAAAATGAGGGGTAAAAGGAAAGTTGTAAGGCCCAAAAGAGCAAGAATAATCACCAGAATTCTGCGCCAACCTTTGGGTTGTTCAAATTGGATCTGCTCTCCCTGATAGGCTTTGGGGAGCGGGGGCAGCAAAGTCTCTAAATCTGGTGGAAAAGGATAAGAAATCTTATCTTCGGTTGAAAGAACAAAACCTAATTCCGTAAAATCGGTTTGTTCAAGATTGGAAAGAAGATTTAAAGTTGAAGGATCATCAGCTAAAAGAGCATAAATTTGTTTTGAAGTAAGATTTTCAGCTTCTATATCTTTCAATGGTAGAAATGTCTGAACGCTCTCCGCAGATAAAGTGCAACAGCCTAAAGTTGTAGTAGTACAAATGAAGTTATGCACTCTTTCGCCCCGCCGAGGATCAACTAAAAGGGTATCCCGCAAGGTCAAAACGGCCAAAGCTCGCTGGAGCCATTCCTGGAGCAATTGGCCCAGTTCTTGCGCTTCGTGAGTCTCTAGCGTCGCGCCAAAGTTGCCCATTTGCAATTCAGTTGCTAATTTTTGTGGAGTCCAGAGACGGAGAACTTCAGCAACTTGCTTGCGATTATAGATGATAAGTTTAGGCATCTGAATAGACCTTCTGCAAGGCTTTCAATGTTTCCCGCAAGTCATCAAAGACAAAATCGGGTTGAACAGAACTATTTACAAGATTAGTTCGTTTTGTTACCCCAGTAAGGACTAAGGCTGTGTGAATCCCGACGCTTTTTGCGCCTAGAATATCGGTTTCTAAGCGATCACCAATCATTAAAGTTGTTTCTGGCGTGCTGCCCAAAAGGTTTATGGCCGTCCGAAAGATGGTTGGTTGGGGTTTGCCAATGACAAAAGGTGCAACATCAGTAGCCGCTTGAATAGCCGCTGTTATCGCGCCAGAGCCAGGCGCAAGACCTTCTTCGGTTGGGAAGCTGCGATCCGTGTTTGTGGCGATGAAACGCGCTCCAGCCCGAATAGCCAAACATGCTGTTTTCAGTTTTTGATAGGTCAAGGTCAAATCAGCACTTTGTACAACAATTTGGGGGTTTTGCTCTTGCAAAGTAAAGTAGTTATCGGCAAGCAAAAATTTGTGTAGCCCATCCATACCAATGATGTAAACCGTTGTTCCAGATGGATATTGCTCCCGTAAGTAGAGATTTGTTACAAAAGCTGATCCAATAACATGCGAACCAGGAATCAAAATCCCCAATTCAGTCAATTTTTGGTCATATTGTTGCGGCGTTAAAGTTGCATTATTGGTGATACAAGCGCAGACGATCTTTTGTTGTTTGCAGAAAGCAATAATTTCGCGTACTCCTGGCAAAACTTGCTTTCCACAGTAGAGAACCCCATCCATATCAAACAAAATAGTGCGAATCTTTACAAAATCAAGCATTGCTACATCTGCTCCGGAGCTTTGATTCCTAGTAAGGTCAAACCATTCTTGAGAGCCTGGGCCGTGGCACTTACCAAAGCCAAGCGTGCATCGCGCAGCGGGATGGTTTCGGCTTTCAAAACGGGACATTGTTCAAAGAAAACGCCAAAATCGCGGGCTGTGGTATAACACCAGTCCGCAATCACAAAGGGGGCATAGCGTTCGCTTGCTTCCTTAATCGCGCTAGGAAGGCGAGCCAGCTTTTTGAGCAATTGTTGTTCAGCAGGATGAATCAGCAGTTTTGGTTGAATAGCAGCAAGATCAAGCTCTTCTGTAGGCTTTATTTCCGCCCGACGTAGAATAGAACAACAACGAGCATAAGAATACTGCAAATAGGTAGCACTATTTCCTTCAGTAGAGAGCATCTGCTCCCAGTTTAAGGTAATATTGCGCTTGGGGTCTTGGTACAAATCGTTGTAAATCACTGCGCCAACCCCAACAGCCTCAGCGACAGCAGCCTTTTCCTCTGCTGCCAAAGCGGGATTTTTCTGCTCAACCACCGCCAAAGCGCGAGCCATAGCCTCATTTAAGAGGGCTTCCAGGTAGATCATATTGCCCCGTCGCGTCGAAAGGGGCTGGCCTTGAGTGTCAGAAATCGTGCCAAAAGCAACATGCACCAAGTCAACAGCGGCAGTATACCCCATTTTGCGTACAAGAGCAAAAAGCTGCCGAAAGTGCAGTTCTTGGGGCGAGCCGACCACATATAAAATACGTTTGGGCTGAAATTCTTGCAACCGAAAGATGATTGTGGCAACATCACGAGTGAGATAAAGTGTCCCACCATCGCTGCGCTGAAGTAAAAATGAAGGTAAACCATCTATTTCTACAACAACCGCACCTTTTTCGTCTCGATAAGCAATATTTTGCTCAATAGTTTGCTGAATTACGCCAGTAAGCATTGCTTCATAGAAACTTTCACCATAAGCATGGTCGAAAGAAACTGTGAGGCGATCATAGTTTTGCTGATTGGCTTGAATTGTGGTTGTAACACACCACTGCCAAAGCTCTCTGGCCGCAGGATCACCTTGCTCAAGCGCGAGAGACCAGCGCCGTGCTTCAGCATCTAGGGCCGCATCCTGCGGCATTTGGTTACTATAACGAGTGTAAAGTTCCTCAAGCTGGATTAACGCGGCTTCACCTTCAACCTGGGGTTTGCCATCGCGCATCACCGCCGCGATAATCACGCCAAACTGCTTGCCCCAATCGCCTAAGTGATTATCACAAATCACGTTATAGCCTAGAGCGCGAAAGATATTGGCTAAGGTTTGCCCAATAATGGTGCTGCGAATATGGCCAACGTGCATCCGTTTGGCGACATTGGGCGAGGAATAATCAACAACGATAGTTTTTCCTTGCCCATCATCGCTATGCCCATACTTTACACCAGTTAGAGAAATATCATTTAGGATTGCTTCCGCCAAATTTTCAGCTTGAAACGAGAAATTCAGAAATGGCCCTGTAGCTGAAACTTCACCAATCAATGAATTTGGTGCAATTTGAATGGTTTGCACAAGCTCTTGGGCCAATTGCTGGGGAGAGAGACCAAGCTCTTTCGCGGCTCGAAAGGTCGGGAAAGCAAGGTCGGCGGGAATGCCAGGTTTTGGAACTTGAACCTCAAGCAGAGATGCTGGAATTCGCTTTGTGGTCGAAAGAAGGGTTTGAACTTCAGCAGTAAAGCGATCAAAAGTGTATTTCATTAATTCTAACTTTAGCAAATAAAAGATTATTTACCTATAAACAAGGTTTGCACGTCCAGAAAACATTTTCTCTGGACGTGCAAGGCTTCCAACGCTTTCTTAATTTGGCTTAACGCTTAGTAGCGGGGGACAATCACGGCATTCCAGTCTTCAGGATTGGGTAGAGGAGCTTTGCTTATTTTGAGATATTACGGTGCGGGAGATGATATTTTTGCGGGGTTTTGTTCTCGCCACTTTCTTTTCCCTCTCCTTCCTTGTCTTCACCTTCCTTCTGATGACCCATGTGACTAAGGTGACTAACATAGATCGCCGCCGCGACCAGAAAAATCCCAACTGCTAAATAGAGAATGTCTATTGGCTCCTGGGCACTTTCTTTCTTGAGATGTAAGAATTTACTAAAAAACTTGATAACTAAAACCAACATCACCATTTTAGCCATTTTATCCTTTAGCTCATCGAGGGTATGGATAGCTAAAAGGCGTTTACCGATTTCGCAATCTTCAGCTTCATCGATCTGATGAATAAAAATTTCATACATTCCGAGCGAAATGATAATCAACATTGCGCCAACTAAATAGACATCGATCCCTTCAACAACGTTGGCAATTACCTCGGCGCGGAGTTCGGGGGGGGCGGTTCCCTCTAATTTGGAAATTGGCGTTTGAATGAAGAGCTTTGCGAGGTCGAAGGAAGCCATGACGAAGAGCCCAATCGAGGATAAAATGCCGAAGATAACCGCTAGTAACACGATTAGGCGACTGCGCCAGATCAACCACTCGAAAGCAAGTTCAATTTTTTTAGCCAGGGGCTTCTTGGCGGCATCAATGGGGGCCTTTTCAGTTGGTGATTCCATGGCGGCATCAGCGGGGGCCTTTTCAGTTGGTGATTCCATAAATGTCCTAACTTTGAATAGCCTGAGTGCCAAAACAGATAGTTCACAATACCAAAAGTAGCCTAATCTGTCAAGTACCTCTAAGCGAGGAGCAGAAAAAGCCAGAGACCTAACTCTCGTTAAAGAGTCAGGTCTCTGGGCTGTAAACTTACCCTAGTTTAGCTTGCTTTCGCATCCAGCCTAGCGGGTAATGAGGGGTAGATAGACTTTGTTGCCAGTGTCAACGACCACAGAGCTAGTGTCCACTCCTACTGCTGTCTCACCTGCTGCTGTGGTACTCACAACGACAGATGGGTCTGCAGCAGTGGCTTGCTGAAGCAGCAAGGTGTTACTTGTGGTACTTGTTTCCTTGAGATTGGTCTCATCTACTTCTGCATTGCTGTCCTCTACAAAAGCCCCCGCTGTGTCCTGATAAAAGATCTTGATAACCTTGCCATTTGGCTTGGCTTCCTTATACTTTTTAGCTTTATCCCATGCTGCTGGATTCAGGTCAATCGTGTAGGAGACTGGTTCTGAGAACTCTTTGATATCCTTTTCATTTCCATCTTCCGTCAAGAGCCTCAGTTTGAAGCACACAAGGCCTGTAACATTGGTTACCGTTGCAGTTGCAGAGATGGGATTGGCAGCACAAAGTGGGTTATATGAAATCCCTACAAACTTAACATCGGTGAAATCAGGGTGACCAGGACGAATGAAGAAGAAGAATTTGAACGCGGGCTTATCTCCCCCAAATATCGCATCTTTGTCGTCACCGTCAATTCGATGATCTGTACCGCGTGGGTCACCACCTTCTGGTGGCTTGGCCTTCAAAGTACACTGTCTTTCGTCACCAGTCGGGAGGGATCCGATTTGCTGGGTGATCGTTGCAGAGATTGCAGGAGTGTCCTTCAGTACGGCCTTTATAGTCACATTTCCTGGCTTATTGGTCACAAAGTGCGTAGTTGTAGGCACTTTTGTATCTGTTGGGCTGCGGATTTCAGTCTTATCATCATCTGTAACCGTGAAGATTACGGACGCTGAAGGCAGATGTTTCCCAGTTGAGTCCTTTACTTCAGCAGTAATGACTGTTGTATCGCCGCAGGCCTCTAAACTATCCTTACCTACAATGATTTTGATGGTCGACTTGCCCGTGGGGGTGATGGTGGGGGTGGGAGTGGGTACGACACCGCCTACCGTGATTTTGGCCTCAGTACCATAAAGGACAATGGGGTTGATCTGGTTGGCGATGGGAAGTGAATAGACATCATTAGGAAGAGGAGGTTGAATTGTGAACTTGACATTGGCCGTAACAGTCCCAGTAGTTTTGAGAATAGTGCAGGTTAAATTGCTAACTGTAGCCTCAGTGCTATCCTTACCGCAAAGGAGAGTTGCTGTTGCGCCAGGGATATCCTTGCCTCCACCCTTGATTGTTGGCTGTGCAAACGTAATAACCTCATTGGGACTGGCTGTTGTTTTGCTTGGATTAAAGGTAATTGTGGGTGCCAGCCCCTTTACCGTCTTGGTATCGGTAGCATTGTAAATTGCATCATACACTGTAATCTTGAGATCTTTGCCAGAGATGATGGGGAAGCTGACTGGTTTCATCGGCGATGTATTGGCAGTAACAGCCCACTTTCCTCCCGTAACATCACTGGTCTCAAAGGTGTAATTAACAGCATTGACTGTACCAGTGACAGAGAAGGGGATCACTTGGCCGATGTAGGCAGATGTTGGGACCAAGAGAGCGACCTTATTTGTGACTAATACCTTTATAGTGTTGGAATTGTACCCTTTTGTACTTCCAGCAAAAACGGCTGTTGTCGTCACTTCAAAAGTACCTATAGCTTTATAAGTGTAGTCAAAGGTAAAAACTTTACTACCTTTGCCATCACTTTTAACTGTATTCTTATCACCGTAGCCTAACAAGAACTGGTAGGTAGTCGTTGACATAGCACGACTTGGTGTAACTAACACTGTGACTTTTACAGCGTCACCAAGACTAACAGTTGACTTGTCTGCCTTAATTGTTACCGTTAAGTCTGTTGTTTCCGTTACAGCAGCTGTGGTTGCAGCCACCTGGGCCGCCTGGGCGACACTTGAACCCGACAAGATAGTCCGACTCGTTTGGGTCCCCTGCAAGAGGAAAAGGCCGATAAGGAGGATAATACTCCCCGCGAACGCCGCTAGAAAGGGCGTAAAAACTCTCGATTTCATGGTGGTCGTTCTCCAAATAAGGTTCATAACTAAATGAACCACGGATTCCATCAAGTGAAGTGAAATAACCTAACCTAAGCACCACCGACAACTCGCTTAAACCAAACAAAGTTTGATCGGGGCGCTTTTTCCGTCGTAAATGATGTCGTTCTTTTCGTTCCTAACGGTCAAAGATCGGCATCAAGTCCCTAACCCATCAAAGCATAACATGGCTCCCCCTTTCAAGAAGACTTAGACCTAAATGTACTCGTTTGTACTGGAGCATTTGTATTAAGGAACGGAGCCTTTAGGGAGATTGATGTTTTAGGTCACTTCCACTTGATCTCGAACTATCGCCAGACTTGTATTTGATGAAAAACCAGAGAAATTGACAGTTAAATCTTCAACAGGTAGGGAGAAGAGTTTTACTGATAGTCTACCAGAGAAGAATGATGAAGTCTGGGTTGGTCAAGTAAGGTTACAGCTTTAGACTGTAACGCTTGCACATTCCGTCTCAACAATTCTCAACATGTGTGGGGAGCGTTATTAGAAAATGAGGAGATACTACGCGACTCATTCTTCCGAACCTCGCCGGGGCAGATAGTAGCACAACTCGTGCTTTCTTGTCAACACCGGCCAGAACCTCTATAATTTGTAACTCAAGCCGCGTAACTTTTGCCATTTGCCAACATTGCTACTTCTTACATAATGGCAAGTTGAGTATACAACGGTGTAGCATGGTTGTCAAGGTCTATATCGGTACTAGGGTACTACATTCGTGAAAGATTTATCTATTGTGTTTGATCTTCTTGGCGACTTCCCAAAATTGCTTGTAGAATTCCGCGGAAGTTCTAAGCAACATAAGTTATCAACTCACCCTTTGCCTCGGACTGAAAGAAAGAAACTAGAGCAGTAGAAAGCCTTAAAAAGCCCGGAAGGAGCAAAGATTTTGAAGCAAGAAACACTCTTTTTGACTCCAGGGCAAAGATTGACAAATTTTGTTGCTTCCCATATAATAAAAACCAACTTAAAGTCATAGCAATTCAATTATTAGCTTAAATGAGCTAGATAGCTTTCAAGGTTGTCTTAGTTCTGGGAGTGGCTCCATCGAGCCATAGAAGCTAGTAGTATTTCTATAACAAATATGTATCTTTGGGTACTTCTGTATACTTGAAAGGTAGCAGGTTCACCATGTACGATCAAGACGATCTCGTACCACCCAAGTGGCGCTCTCTGTTCAACAACCAGGATTGGTTGATGCACGACATCGCGGTGAAGTCCTTCTTTGGTTTCGTTGCCATCGCCGTTGTAGCTCATTTGCTAGTCTTTTTGTGGAAGCCTTGGCTACCCCCACAGATCTAAAAGGACTCTGATCTAGCAACTAATTGTGTAGCTCTCCGCTTAACCAAATAGTGTAGGGGGGCTACACCCCAGGTTCTCTCTCAAGCCAGAGTAGCCAAACAGCAAAAGACTGGTTTACCAGGGCCAAGTTGGTCGCCCCCGGTAGTGGCTAGATCGGGACGTAAAACACGCTTGTGGACTGTATGTAAGTCGCTCGGCTGAAAAGCGCAATGCAGAGTGAAGCAGGAATTTTGAGGTGATCACTTGTAATCACCTAGAAAGTAGCAGATTTGTTATGACACCTTCGCGCAGTACTGTACGCACAAACATCGTTATCTTCGCCATCCTCGGCTTCGTGGTGGCGCTCCTGGTCCACTTCGTCGTTCTGAGTACCCCAACCTACAACTGGTTTGCAGTGCCGGCGGCTGCGCCTGCTGGCTTGCTCAACAATGCCACGGTTGCTTTGGGTTATGTCGCAACGTTGATCTAAAAGTTTGCATGTCGGCGGATATGCAGGAATACAGCCGCCAGTTGAATTTGCTGGGGGCTGTATCCTGTTTTCAAGCAAGTTTTTGCTTCTTTACCTTGGGTTTTCCCAAACAGAGCAAACTAGGCTGGATGGATGGCTCGTCAGTGCCCAACAACTGGCCGTCCCGCTAATGGCTACGTTGGGACGTAAAGAAAACCTGTGGACTAACCAAAGCCTGAGAGAAGCTCTCAGGCAAGGCTGGCAGGAAACAGGAACTGGAACGTAGTCAGATGGATATTTCGTGGATTCTTCTGAATACTGGAAAGGTAGCAGAACCACACCATGCAATCAGGAACGCGACCACGTAATCGCCAACTGGTCGTTCTTGCGTCCATCGTAGGGGGCGCAATTGTGGCGATCATCACCGCGACGACGTTCTGGTGGATTTATGAGCTGGCCACGGGCCCTGACCGCAAAGCTGCCGCTCAAGCCGCTGCTGCCCCGTATAATCCGAGTGACAACATCCGGGCGATCATGCAAGCCCCGGCCAATAACCCCAAAGCAGCAGACCCGGCTGATACCCGTGAGGCCTGGATGGGAAAAGTCGCCTATCCGGCGGGAGTCCAGGCGGGGCAAGATTATGTGGCCCAATTCCCCCAGCCCAAAAATGTAGCGGTTCTCAAGGGGATGACAACGGCCCAAATCTGGGCCTATATGCAGCAACATGTCTCCGCCGCCTTGGGTGTCGGTTGTCAATATTGTCATAACATTGCCGATTTTTCAATAGATATTCCGCAAAAGATTTCGGCAAGGCTTATGATGACGTTAGTTAATCAACTCAACAAGCAATTTATCACTAATTTACCCCATTGGCGGGGCAATTACGTAGATTGTGCAACTTGCCACAATGGAAAACCAGTCAATTTAACCACAGTTAATGATAATTTCGTGCAAGCCAAGCAACCCATTAAGGTGGTTGCCGAGTCGGTGGACTTCCAGGGTAAGCCTGTACGGACCAAAGCTCCCAAATTGGTTGACCTCAAAGAAGCTATTCTTGAACAGACCTATAACTATGTCGTTTGGAAGCCTTATGATCCGGCAGACCCAACTAGTGGGCGAGGCTCGTTAGCCTTAAATTATACGGGAGGCCGCACACAGGATCAGGTGAACGTTACGCAGGGAGCAATGAATCTCTTCTCGTGGTCACTGGGCGTAGGCTGTACTTACTGTCACAACCCCCGCAATTTCGCTAACTACGAGATTTCAACCGAAGCTCCGACGCTGGTCGTTAATGGCAAGCCCGAATATATTGCCCCCCGAATCAAGGCCCAGCGGATGCTCTTGATGACGACTTGGATGATCCAGAATTGGAACAAGTACGTCCTGCCACGGGCCGCCGTTCAAACAGGGGCCAAACCTTACATTTCGGCGACAGGGCAACACATCCGCAATATCGGCGGGAGCTACTTCAGCGTCCCAGGTTGCGATACATGCCACAACGGAATTAACATTCCGAAAGCGTCCCTCAATCAAGTTGACGTTCCTGTAGGCGAGGCTGGGCTTCCAGTTCTGCCAACCGTCTTACGTGGCATTGAATAGATCGCCTAATAAAAAGAGGTCTCATTTGCGAAACCTCCGAGAATCAAGTTTTGCACGATCTGCAATATCGCAGAAGGTGGCGCAGATCGTGCAATTCCTCGTTAATACCCGCGAAATTCTGCGCCGCACGATCATTCTGATGACTCCCGTCACCTGGTTTGCTGCTTCTTGGGCTTTCTTGTGTGGCGCAATGGCAAGTGGGGCCCTAAGCTGGTCGCTTGGCTCGATTGGGCGACTACTGCTTGGGGTTTTTATGTCGGGCCCTATTTTGTGTGGGCTTTCCCAAGTCATCAATGATTATTGCGATGCCGAAGTTGATGCAATCAACGAGCCACAACGTTTGATTCCTTCAGGTCAAGTTAGTCTGCGGCATGTACAGATCACAGCAGCAGTCTTGACCATCATTGGTTCATGGATTGCACTCTACTTGGGGCATAAAGTTGCCCTTTTTGTTGGGATTGGGCTGATTTTTGCCCTTTCTTACAGCATGAAGCCAATTCGAGCCAAACGCAATGGCTGGTTTGGAAACGCGCTCGTTTCTTTTTCTTATGAAGGCCTGGCCTGGCTTGCAGGTCATGTTGCTTTTGCCTCCCTTTCTTGGCAAAGTTTCATCTTGGCTACCCTCTATTCCATTGGGGCACACGGCATTATGACGGTCAATGATTTCAAGAGTATTCCGGGTGATACGCAAATGGGCATTCGGAGTATTCCGGTAATGTATGGCAAACTTAATGCTGCTCGCCTTGTGGTCTTAACGATGGCCATATCCCAAAGTATAATTGTGGGCCTTCTCGCTTTCTGGGGACATTTAATTGCGGCGGTTGTTGTAGGAGTCTTCCTCTTAGGACAAGTTTTCCCCTTCATCCGCTTTTTGCGCGACCCTGAACATAATGCGGTTTTCTTCAATGCCACGGCCATTATGCTCTTTGTTTGGGGAATGCTGGCGGCTGCAATGGGTTTAGCCTATTAAAAAAGGTAGAGGTCTCCTCGCACCCGCAACTTTTCACAGATTTACTTCTGAGCCTCATTGACCGCAAGGCATACACCTTGCGGTCATTTTGCATCATACTTTAAGGGTAGTCCTGGAAGGGTAGGGGACTTTGGGGGTCTTTTTGCAACAGGAGGCCAAAGGCTGCAGCCTTTGGCCTCCTGGACTCCTGGAAGCTAAACTTCACCCCTCCTGCCTTTGGCCCTGCCACTTTAAGGAACCAAAGCTGTGGATTGTGCCTCTAATCCTTGTTTGGGCAACGGCTAAAGCCGTTTAATCCGACTTAGATCCTTCTCAAATCCAAGTAGCAAATGATGGATTCAATTTAATAACCACCTTCGTCAGAATCATAATAGCGCTCTAGGTTCTGGAAGTGCGTCGTAGCTGCATCAAAGCGTAAGGGTACAACCCCTAAAGGGCCATTACGGTGTTTAGCGATATGAATCTCAGCGATTCCCTTTTTATCCGTCTCTTTATCATATAATTCTTCTCGATAAATAAACATTACGATGTCGCTATCTTGTTCAATACTTCCACTTTCCCTCAGATCACTCAACATTGGAACATGACTTTGCCGTCCTTCCACCGCCCGCGAAAGTTGACTAATGGCGATCACGGGAATATTTAGTTCACGGGCCAAAGCCTTCAAACCCTGACTTATTTCACCCACTTCTTGCACCCGATTGCTATTTTTGCGGCCTTGCATTAGTTGCAAGTAGTCAATAATCAAAATGGCGATTTTGCCTTGGCTGTCTAATTTTCGCGCTTTAGTTCGTACTTCTAGCACACTGAGGGCTGGTGTATCTTCAATATAAATTGGTAAATTTGACAATTCTCCCATCGAGGATACCAAAAGGTCAAATTCCTCTTCACGAATATTGTGTGTCCGCAGACGGTGCGAATCGATCCCCGTGTGGATTGCCAACAACCGCTGCACAAGTTGCTCCCGACTCATCTCCAGGCTAAAAATGCCCACTTTTTGCCCCGCGAACCCCACGTTATAAGCGATTGAGAGCGCCAAACTCGTCTTACCTGCGCTAGGTCGGGCCGCCAACACGATTAAGTCTGAGCGTTGCAAGCCCCCAGTGAGGCGGTCTAAATCCAGATAGCCTGTTTGTACGCCTGCGATTTCCCCTCGCTGCTCCTGCACGGCGGTAAGTTGCTCAAAATAGGCATCTAAAACTTGCCCAACATGGATAAAATCCTGCTGCGCCCGGCGTTGCGAAACCGCAAATAGTTCCGCTTCCGCCTTGTCCAGCGTGGCTTCCAGGTCTTCGCGCTCATCGTAGCCCAGCGCGGTGATCTTGCCCCCAGCCTCAATCAGGCGGCGCAGGAGCGCTGTCCGCTCGACAATCCGCGCATAATGCTCAATGTGAATGGCTGTCGGGACAGCGGCACTCAGTTCACCTAAGTAACTAATGCCTCCAATTGGTTCAAGCCGCTCATGGCGACGCAATTCGGCGGCAACCGTGGATAGATCAGGCGGAATTCGTTGATGATAGCAGGCCAACATCGCTTCATAGACCCACGCATGTTTTTCAAGATAGAAATAATCGGGGAGTAACCACGAGGCAATCGTGATAATAACATCGCGCTCTAGGAGAATTGAACCAAGTGTGGCTCGTTCAGCATTAAGATCAACGGGGAGCGGACGATCCATAGCGATCTTCTCCGATTTGAAAAATCCAAATCGTTCTATTCTTAGAAATGAATTATCTTCTGATAAAAAACAACAATGTGCCTACGGCTTTAGACCGGGCACATTGCTACTTGCGCTATTTTATTACTTAGCCAAACAATGAATTTTACTTCATTGGCCTAGATTTCCCTTGTAATCTAACTAAATTAAAGCTTTAGTCTTCAGGATTTGGCGGTAGCTCAAGCTCACCCGCTTCAGCCTCAACCACAATATTCAACACTGGTTGCAAACCTGCCCCAAGTTGAACAGGGACGGGGTAAATCCCAACACGCTTGATCGGGTCTTCCAACCCAATTTTGCGGCGATCTAGCTCAAACCCGACTTGTTGCAGAAACTGCTCGGCAATGTCAGAATTGGTGACAGAGCCATAGAGCCGTCCCTGGTCGCCGACGCGGGCCACAAAGCGTAATGTTACCCCATTGATGCGGGCCGCCAGAGCCTCCGCATCGCGGCGAGCCACTTCTTCGCGCCGCTGAAGGGCTTTCAGCCGCTCCTCAGCTTGACGAACTTGCCCACGGGTAGCGAGAACCGCAAAACCTTTCGGTAGAAGATAATTGCGCCCAAAACCACCCGCAACCTCTTTGATTTGCCCAGCTTGCCCAAGCTGCTCAACATTTTGGACAAGTAACACTTTCATTTTGCTCACAAAAAAACTCCTCAACGCGCCATTTTTAGTCAGGCCCGTATCATACCATAGGCAAGGTAGAATTGCCAATAGGCTTAGGAAAGGGATAAATTGCCGCTTGACCAAACGCCTGAGTTGCGCTATAATAACTCAGGTAAAATCAAGCCTCCGAAAAAGGGCGGTTAGCTCAGTTGGTTAGAGCGCCACGTTGACATCGTGGAGGTCGTTGGTTCAAGTCCAATACCGCCCACCACTTCTCTTTTCAAACTTCTTTTTTTGCCCTCATGAGGAATTGTGCGAGTTTTTCTCACTGGTGTTACTGGCCCAGTCGGCAGTTCCCTCGCTACTTACCTCGTTGCCCAACCTGGCCTTGAAATTCATGCCTTCAAACGTTGGCGCAGCGACCTCCGCCCCATTCAACACATCTCTGAATCGCTCTCTTTCCATGAAGGTGATATTGAAGACCCCTTTGCAATCGCTCAGGCCATTGAAAAGGTCAAGCCTGATCGCATTTATCACCTCGCGGCTCAAAGTTACCCAACTGCTTCTTGGGATGCCCCAATTGTAACGCTTCGTACCAATGTTGAGGGAACCGTCAACCTCCTGGAAGCTGTGCGGCGTTATGCTCCTCAAGCACGAGTGCATATCGCAGGTACGAGCGCAGAGTATGGTTTTGTGCGCCCAGAAGATACACCTATCACTGAAACCCATCCTTTGCGCCCTGCCAGCCCTTATGGAGTGAGCAAAGTTGCAGCTGAACTTACTGGCTTACAATATCAGCTTAATTATGGCTTACATGTTGTTGTAACGCGCTCTTTTAATCACGTTGGGCCGCATCAGGGAGATCGGTGTGCGATTCAGACTTTTTGTCAACAAATGGCCGCAATTGAGGCTGGCCGTCAAAAACCTCTTTTGATGGTTGGCAATTTGGAAGCTCGCCGCGACTTTACGCATACTGCTGATGTAGCTCAGGCTCTTTGGCTACTTTTGGAACATGCACCAGCAGGCGAAGTTTACAATCTTTGTTCGGGAAAAGCTACTCGAATCGGTGAGATTGTTGAATTGGTAAGAGAACAAGGCCGAGTACCAGTAGAAATCGTGCTTGATCCAACGCGGTTGCGCCCCGCCGACGAGCCTATTTTGGTGGGTGATAATCAGAAGCTCAAAGCGGCGACAGGCTGGCAACCGTGCATTGAAATGCCTCAAATAGTAGCAGAACTGCTCAATTACTGGCGAAATCGCTAATGGGTACGCTTTACCTCGTCAGTACACCAATCGGCAATTTGGAAGATATTACCCTGCGCGGGTTGCGAATCCTGCGCGAAGTTTCCCTGATTGCTGCTGAGGATACGCGGCACACGAAGCGACTTCTCGCGCATTATGACATTCAAACCCCTTCTATTTCCTACCACGAGCATAATAAGCTCACAAGACTGCACACTATCTTGGCAGCCTTAGCAAATAGCGATGTTGCTTTGGTTTCAGATGCAGGAACGCCTGCTCTTTCTGATCCTGGCTTTGAATTGGTGCAGGCTTGTCTTGCGGCCAATTTTTCTGTTTCGCCGATTCCTGGCCCCAGTGCGCCGATAGCCGCTTTAGTGGCTTCGGGTTTGCCAACAGACCGCTTTTTCTACCTGGGATTTTTGCCCCGCAAAAGCAGTGAACGACGGACATTTTTGAAGACTGTAGCTTCCATTTCAGCTACCTTGATTTGCTTTGAAGCCCCACATCGCCTTTTAGAAACTCTTAAAGATTTGTTGCTAGTTTTGGGGGATCGGCAGATCGTTGCGGCCCGCGAATTGACCAAATTATACGAAGAGTTAGTCCGAACAAAGATCAGCCAGGCTCTTGAGCATTTCAAAAATCAAGCCCCACGAGGTGAATTTACTTTAGTTATCGAAGGATTAAAACAAGATTCCTCAACTTCAAACAACTTTTATGATGAAGAACTTATTATTCAAAAGCTGCAAACCTTACACACCGATGGACAAAGGGGAAGCTTTGCGGCACGGATAGTATCAAAAGAATTAAATTTGACGAAAAGTGTTGTCTATGCAATTTGGCTCAAGCTCTATGGGGAAGAAAGTTGAATTAAATTGCTTTATAATCAGGAAAAGCAAAGCAAGAGATCTACAGGTTTTGAAAACTTGGCAGGTATCTTGCTTTTTTAGAAAGTTAAAGGCTAGTTTTAAGCTGTTCAAGCAAGGCTTATCTTTTGACGCAATTCATTTCATTTGGTAGAATAGCCCAATTAGAATGGGTTTGAAAGGAGGTTTTCCTTTGAATCTTCAGAATCGAGTGGCCGTCATTACGGGCGCATCCAGCGGAATCGGTGAAGCAACGGCGCTCCAATTTGCCGCGCAAGGCGCAAAAGTGATTTTAGTTGCCCGTTCGGGCGCAAAACTCACCGAACTCCAGCAGCGAATTTTAGCGCAGGGCCAAGAAGCGCAGGTTATCCCGACTGATGTTAGCGATGCTGCCCAAGTTAAGCAACTTGCTGCTCAAGCCTTAGCCCACTATGGTCAAGTTGATCTTTTGATCAACGGCGCAGGGTTTGGAATTTGGGAAAGTTTCCCAAAAGCCAATTTTGCCGATCTTGAAGAGATGCTGCAGGTTAATCTTTACGGGACCGTGCGCTGTATTGAGGCTTTTTTGCCCCAGATGTTAGCCCGCAAACAAGGCCAGATCATCAACATCGCGTCGCTGGCTGGGCTGCTTTCATTTCCTAACTTTACTTTCTATAGTGCAACCAAATTTGCTGTTGTAGGCTTTACGCGCTCGCTCCAGCTTGACCTTCAAGGGACAGGCGTGAAGTGCGCTTTGGTTTGCCCTGGAATCGTCCGCACGGCCTTTTACGAGCGGGCTAATGTGGAGAAATTGGGCCGAGCGAGCCAGCGGCTCCCGTGGCTGGAAGCTGAGGAGGTAGCGCAAGCCATTGTCCAAGCCAGTAAAAAGGAGAGCAACGGCGAGATTATTTTACCGGTCACAGCCCGGCCTTTGGTCGCGCTCGCGGGAGCCAGCCCGGCTCTGGCAAAATGGTTGCTGCGCCGCCTGGGCTAAGGCTTCTTTAAGGGCGCGATCTGGGTTGGTTTCTTTAACTTGACAACATCCTATCGCTGTAATATACTTGACTTCAAAGTAGAGATTTTATCTTTCATGCAAAAAACCTCCGTAAAAACGTTGAGGTTGCCCAGCAGTTGAAGCCTGGGCTGTTTTGGGGCATAAAAATGGTGGAAGTTGGCGTTGCGAAGTTTCCATAAAATGCGCGAAAGCGCCTGAAAGGAAGCAGGGATGAGTGCTGTGGTTTTGGATGGAAGTCGCTCGACACGTGTGATCGGAGGCCGGACTCTTGCCCAAATTGAGGCCGACTTCCGTAAGCCAGGAAGAACCTTCTTTGGGGACATCTTTGGCTTTGATCCGTTCGACTTTTGGGTAGGGCCCTTTTTCGTTGGGTTGTGGGGCGTAACAGCGATTTTGGGGATTATCATCGGGGTCTATTTCTACGCCGATGCGGTAATTTTCCACGGTCCCTATAGCTACGCCCAGAACTTCATTGCGGGCAGACTGGTTCCGCCACCAGCTGCGGTAGGCCTGGGTTTGGCTGCTCCCGGAACGGAAGGTTTTAAGTGGCAAATGACCGTTCTCTTTGCCTCACTAACCTTCTTTAGTTGGATGATGCGGCAAGCTGATATTTGCCGCAAGCTCGAATTGGGTTATCACGTTCCGCTGTCCTACAGCGTGGTTTTCTCGGCCTGGTTGACCCTCCAGGTTGTTCGCCCCATCGCCATGGGTCGCTGGTCGGAAGGTTTTGTTCTGGGTGTTCTCCCCCACTTGGATTGGATTATCGAGTTTGGCTATCGCTACAACAATTTCTTCTACAATCCTTTCCATGCGCTTGGAATCACGGGCCTTTTCACCTCCACGCTGTTGCTCGGAATGCACGGATCAGCAATTCTGAGCGCGACGCAGTGTCGGAGCGCAGACCCCGAAGCCAGTTTGCACAACTTCTGGCGGGACATCGTCGGCTACTCGATTGGGGAAGATGGCATCCATCGTCTCGCTACCCTCGTAGCGGCGGGAGCCGTGCTGGTCTCTAACCTTTGTATCCTCTCCTCCGGCTGGCTCGTAAAAGACTGGGTCGGCTTCTGGCTTTTCTGGAATAATCTCCCCTGGTGGCGTGGGGTTTGATAAAGGAGTAATTTATGGCAATCCAAAGCTTTGGAGAGAGACCAGTTATTGACGCGGACATTGGGGGAAGTAACGGACGAATTGGGCAACCGATTCACATTCAACTGCTGGACTTTTTCGGCGAGACCCAGCTTGGCCCGATCTATCTTGGGGTCTGGGGCGCGATTGCGTTCATTAGCGGTTCAATGTTCGCCTTCATCTGGCTGATGACAATGTTCGCGCAAGTCGGCTACAATCCCGTAGCTTTTGTCAAATATTTCGCGGTGCTGCAAATCGACCCACCTTCTGCCGCCTATGGGCTACAATGGGCCCCCTTTAATCAAGGTGGTTGGTGGCTAACGAGTACCTTCTTCCTGACGCTTTCCCTTCTGGCGTGGGAAATGCGCCTCTGGACACGGGCTTTAGCACATAATATCAAACCCTATTTGGCTTATGGCTTTAGCTCGGCGCTGGCTCTCTACCTAGTAATCTACATTTTCCGCCCGATGGCAATGGGTAACTGGTCTGAAGCCCCAAGCCACGGGATCAAAGCCCTGCTTGATTGGACAAACAACGTCAGTGTGCGGTATGGTAATTTCTACTATAACCCCTTCCACATGGTCTCGATTTTCTTCCTTTTAGGTTCGACAGTTTTGCTCTCCATGCACGGCGCGACAGTTTGGTCGGCGGAAAAGTTTGGAGCCCACGAGGAAATCGCCGAGATTGAAGCACCAGGAACGGGTACAGAACGCGCCCAGCTTTTGTGGCGCTGGGTCATGGGGTTCAATGCCAATGCCTATAGCATTCACTTGTGGGCCTTTTGGTTTGCATGGCTGATGGGCATTACAGGTGCAATTGGCATCTTCATTTCGGGTACTTTGGTGCATGATTGGTTCAAATGGGCGATTGAGGCTGGGGTCAATTATCCCCAACTTCCCTATCCTAATGTGAGTGTGCCTCCCCCTCCCCCTTTACCAACGGTAGTTCCCCCAGGGATGTAAGCGTTGGGAAGTCTCGCTCCTTCTTCCAAAGCCCGTTGGCGTGGATTTTTCCCGCAGCGGGCTTTACCTTTTCCCAAAGCGCATTTGCGGATTTTTGCACTTATGATATAATCTTTCTGTGTTTTCTTCTAGTATGAAACCTAATTTATTTTCCATATAGGAATCAACAGCTTTAGCTGTTGAGCCCCGGCTAAAACCGGGGATTCCGAGGGGAAACCCCGGCTTCGATTTGGAAGCCACGGCCCACCAGGTGAGGTTTCAGAGTCCCGAATGGCTCTAAAAGAGGCATTCTTGGCTGCTTGACTACAACTATGACACACGCTAAAATTGGCCCAAATTCCATTATTCAGACGGTTCAAGCCTTAAAAAATATCTATGGCCCCCCCAAAGCTCTTGAAATTCTGCACCAGGTGGGGCGAGCCGACCTACCCGATAACCTTCCAACCGCGATGGTTGCCGAGCAGGACTTCTTCTCTCTCGTCCACGCTTTGACAACTCCTTTGAACCCCGATGAGTTAGTCCAGGTTTTAACGCTCGCTGGTCAATTGACAGCAGCTTACCTGCTCAAACATCGAATTCCCAAGCCTTTTCAGCAACTTCTAAAGCTTCTGCCCCGCCAAGTAGGCCTTCCTTTATTTATGTTTGTCATTGGCAAAAATGCTTGGACTTTTGTGGGCAGTGGCCAATTTCGGTTTGTGAATGGCCCTGAACCAATGATCATTCTTGCGAATCAAGCCCCTGAAACAGAAGACCAAACTCAAAAAATTGCTTGTAGTTTTTATCGGGGCACGTTTGAGAAGTTGCTTCAAACACTTATTGAACCCAAGACTCTTGTTAGAAAAGCAGAACATCTCACAATGAATGATGTTCGCTGTGCTTATACCATTACATTTTCAGGTTAATTAAGGAGTACATGATGCGAATCTTAATGATTCAGCCAAATTATCACGCTGGAGGAGCAGAAATTGCGGGCAATTGGCCCCCAAGCTGGGCCCCTTATTTGGGGGGGGCAATCAAAAATGCTGGTTATACAAACGTGCGCTTTATCGATGCAATGGCCGAAGATATACCCCATGAGGTTTTAGCTGAAGTCATCCGCAAGTCGGAAGCTGACGTAATCATGGCCACCGCCATTACGCCGATGATCTACAAAGCCCAGGAAACTCTGAAAATTGCCCGTGAAATGCGCCCCCAAGCGAAATTGATTTTGGGCGGAATTCACCCAACCTTCATGTATTCGCAAGTTTTCAGTGAAGCACCCTGGATTGATTACATTGTACGGGGCGAGGGTGAAGAAATCATCGTCAATCTCTTGCGCTCAATTGAAGCTGGCAGTGATCTCACTGATCGCAAAGATATTTTAGGCATTGCCTACCTCGAAAACGACGAAGTCGTAGCTACAGCAGCCCATCCTCCCATTCGACCTTTGGATAATTTGACCCCCGATTGGACCATTTTGGATTGGGATCGCTACATCTATATCCCCTTGAATGTGCGGGTTGCTGTCCCCAATTTCGCTCGCGGTTGTCCTTTTACCTGTCGTTTCTGTTCGCAATGGAAGTTTTGGCGCGGGTATCGGAGCCGTGATCCTAAGAAATTCGTTGATGAAATTGAAGGTTTGGTTAAGAATCATAAAGTCGGCTTTTTCATTCTCGCCGATGAAGAACCAACCATCAATCGTAAGAAATTTATCACGCTTTGCAATGAGTTAGTTGACCGCAATTTGGGCATCTATTGGGGCATCAATACTCGCGTTACTGACATTTTGCGCGACCTTGATCTTCTGCCGCTCTATCGTAAAGCAGGTTTGGTACATGTTTCGCTGGGGACAGAAGCCGCTAGTCAATTGAAACTTAATCGTTTTCGCAAAGAAACAACGATTGAGCAGAATAAGTATGCGGTCAAGATGCTGCAAAAGCATGGAATTGTTGCTGAAGCACAATTTATTATGGGCTTAGACAACGAAACCCCCGAAACCATCGAGGAAACCTACGGCTTCTCGCTTGATTGGGATCCAGATATGGTCAATTGGAATATGTATACCCCGTGGCCTTTTGCCGAGTTATTTGAGGATTTAGGCGATAAGGTCGAGATCCGCGACTATTCCAAATACAATTTCGTAACCCCAATTATGAAGCCTGATGCAATGGAACGCGAAGATGTTTTGAAAGGGGTCTTACGCAATTATGGCCGTTTCTATATGCGTAAGTCTCTAGTTGGTTATCCATTCATCAAAGACCCCTGGAAGCGCAAGTATATGCTCGGTTGTCTGAAAGCCTTTGCCCAAACGACCCTTTCCAAACGGTTTTATGACTTAGGGCGTGTGAAGCAAAAAGGTTTCAAGACCGAGGTTGACTTTGGGTTTGATGAGAAACACGTTCTTTCTAAGGAACAATTGGCTCATGTGCAGGAAGAGCATCCTGAAATGAAGGCCGATGTGAATTTTGTGGGCACAATGGCCAAGCAACCTAAGCAGCCTGAAGCGATTTCCGCCTCTGGTGCGCCCGCTGACCTCCCTGAATTCAACGAAGAGGAAAAGCACCAGGAAGCCATCTCGGCCTGTGGTGCGCCTGCTGACCTCGAATTCAACGAAGAGGATTTTGACGAAGCTGAACTCGCTGAATTCACGGCCCCGACTGGCATGAAAATTTAATCTTCGCGTCCACTAATTTGGAGGGGTATTTTCTAATGCCCCTCCATCAGAAAAAATATGAGTTCTCAAATAACTATTATCCGTGAAGATGGAACATATTTTGGTTTTTGTGGTTTGGCATGTGTTGGTTGGCTCTATCAGAAGATCAAAGATAGCTTTTTCTTGATTTTGGGAACCCACACCTGCGCTCATTTTCTCCAGAATATGCTCGGCGTGATGATTTTTGCTCGCCCTCGATTCGGGGTAGCTTTGATCGAAGAAGCCGATCTATCCAAACATCAGCCTGAATTACGCGATCTTATCAATGAAATTCAAGCAGACCACAAGCCTTCTGTTATTTTTCTCCTCTCCTCTTGCTCGCCTGAAGTAATGAAAGTCGAATTTGAAGGGTTAGCCCAAAGTCTTAGCAGTGCCGAATTGCCTGTTTTATATGTTCCCGCGAGTGGTTTGGAATATATTTTCAGTCAAGCTGAGGATTCGGTGCTTCAGGCTTTGTTGCCCTTCTGCCCGCAAGCGCCCGCCGATGACAAGCGTGTTGTTTTTCTGGGTTCGGTCAACGACGCAATTGCGGATGATTTCCTGCAAGAAGCCCAAGAACTTGGCATTCCCGTGGCTGGGTTTCTGCCCGCCGACCACTTTACGAACTTGCCCCCGATTGGGCCAAGCACGATTCTTGCGCCTTTGCAGCCTTACCTGGCGAAGGTTGCAGCGCGGCTTAATCGGGAACGGGGCGCGACTGTCCTTTCGTCGCTTTTTCCTTTTGGCCCCGATGGGACGCGAGCTTTTTGGGAAGACCTTGCTGCGCTCTTTGGGAAAAAAGTGGATTTGAGCCAGCGCGAAAAGGCCGCTTGGGAGCGGATTGCGGAGCATACTGAAGTCTTACGCGGTAAAAAAGTCTTTTTCACTGCTGATAATTTAATGGAACTGCCCCTTGCGCGATTTGTACGTCATGCGGGTGCTGAAGTTGTTGAATGTAGCACGACCTACATCAATCGGCGGTTTCACGCTCGTGAATTGGCTGCTTTGGAAGGGGTCAAGTTGGTTGAACAGCCTAATTTTGACCGCCAATTGAAAGATATTGCTCAGATTAAGCCTGACTTAGTGATCAGCACGTTAGCGACGACAAATCCGTTAATTGGCCAAGGTTTTGTGGCTAAGTGGAGTACCGAATTTACATTTATGCAAATTCATGGTTGGGCAGGCGTAGGCACTTTGGCGGGGATGTTCACGCGCAGCTTAAAACGCCACCAACAATTGGGCCCGCTTGATGACGCTGCCTGGACTGCTGGGCTGATGCCAAGCAAAAGAACGATTGTAAAGGTTGAGGGCTAAATTATGCGTCTGGCTTATTGGATGTATCAGGGAACGGCTCATCATGGGGTGGGCCGCATTGCGAATAGTTTGCAGGGTGTTCACGCGGTTTTTCACGCGCCGCAAGGCGATGATTACATAAATACAATCTTCGCTATGTTGGAACGCACACCCGATTTTCCCCAAATGACGACCAGCGTCGTTACAGGGCGCGATTTAGCCCAAGGTACGATTCTGTTACCCCAGACCTTGCAGCAAGTTGACGAAGCCTTAAAGCCCAATTTAATCATTGTCTCTGCCAGTTGTAGTACTGTTCTGCTTCAAGAAGACTTAGAACGTACAGCAGCAAGTGCAGGAGTCAAAGCGGATATTTTAGTCTACGATGCTAATCCTTACCGTATGGAAGAGGTTGCAGCTACCGAAGGCTTATTCACGATTTTAGTTCAGCGCTATGCCCATGAACACATCCGTACCCCGCAGCCCAGCGTCAACATTTTGGGGCCCGCGTCGTTAGGTTTTCACGCTCGGGCCGATCTTGTCTGCTTACGGCGAATGATGGCAACTCTGGGTGTACAAATCAATGTTGTTGCGCCGTGGGGCGCGAGCCTGAAAGATTTGGAACGATTGCCCGCAGCCTGGCTGAATATTGCTCCTTATCGGGAATTAGGGCTTGGCGCAGCGCAATTTCTTGAGACTCAGTTTGGTATGCCTGCGCTTTACGACGCGCCAATTGGGGTCAAACCGACGTTGGCTTGGCTTCGCCAGTTAGTTGAGATGCTGAATAGTTTAGCCGAACAGTTTGGTGCAAAAGCTCTTAATATGCCCCCGCTGACCGCGTTTTCGCTTGACGGCTTGAGTGCGCCGAGTGGTGTACCCTGGTTTGCTCGCACGGCGGATATGGAGAGTTTCAGTAACAAGAAAGCCTATGTTTTCGGTGATGCAACGCGAACTGTGGGGATTGTTAAGTTTCTGCACGATGAATTAGGCATGAAAATCGCTGGAGCAGGGACATATCTAACGCAACACAAAGATTGGGTGCGGGAGCAACTTGCTGCTTATCTCTCAAATGAGCTTTTGGTGACTGAGGAATTTCAAGATGTTGCTCAACAGATTGAGCAAACGATGCCAGATTTAGTTTGCGGCACGCACATGGAGCGCCATAGTTGTCGAAAACTAGATGTTCCAACGCTTGTCATTGCTTCCCCAACGCATATTGAAGATCATTTGCTGAGTTATCGCCCAATGTTAGGCTTTGATGGCGCAGATGTAATTGCTGATGGGGTTTATACCAGCACAAAACTTGGTTTAGAAAAGCATTTAATTGACCTTTTTGGCGATGCGGGCCTGGAATATGACGAGAATGCTCCAGCCGAAGCTTCGCAAGCGAGGGATCAAGTTGAAGCAGCACCGTCTGCGCCCGCTTCGCAAACAGAGAAGAAAGATGCTGCTGGGCCTTTAGTTTGGTCGCCCGATGGCGAAGCGATGCTCAAGAAAATTCCTTTTTTCGTGCGTGGGAAAGTTAAGAAAAATACTGAAAAATTTGCTGCCGAACGCGGCTTTACGGTCATTACTGCCGAGGTTTTGCGGAAAGCAAAAGAAGAACTTGGTGGTTAGAAACATTTGGAGGAAGCAATTTTCTGTTTTGAGTAGCAGAATTTGTTTCCTCTAAACTTAACAACAAAACGGAATCATAAGGAGTATTGAATGAGTCTGTTTTTAGCAGTCTATGGCAAAGGTGGAATTGGCAAAAGTACCACCAGCGCTAACCTTTCTGCGGCTTTAGCTCTTAAAGGAGCCAGTGTTTTGCAGATTGGTTGCGACCCCAAACACGATAGCACTTTTCCCTTGACAGGCTATTTGCAAGATACAGTCATTGATGTGTTGGGGGGCGTTGATTTTCACCACGAAGAGGTGAGAATCGAAGATGTTGTCAAAACTGGTTTTGCAGGAGTCGGCACGATTGAGGCTGGTGGCCCGCCAGCAGGGAGTGGTTGTGGGGGTTATGTGGTGGGCGAAACCGTCAAATTAGTGCAAGAATTTGGCTTATACGATAAATATGATGTGATTCTCTTCGATGTTCTGGGCGATGTGGTCTGTGGAGGCTTTAGTGCGCCCCTGAATTACGCCGATTATGCGCTGATCATTGCTACCAATGAATTTGATAGCATCTTCGCGGCGAATCGGCTGTGTATGGCCGTGGCCCAAAAAAGTGCCCGTTACAAGGTCAAACTGGCTGGAATCATTGCGAATCGAGTAGATTTCGTGCATGGCGGGGGAACATCGCTGTTAGAACAATTTGCTGAACTGGTAGGAACGCGCCTTATTTCGCGTGTCCCTTATCACGACCTCATTCGGCGCAGTCGTCTCGCAGGGAAAACGCTCTTTGAGATGGAACATGCTGAACAAGAAGTTTGTACGCAACCTTATAACCAACTTGCTGAATACATTTTGAATAGTCCCCACGCGGTTATTCCCAAACCTATCAACGATAAAGAGATTTTTGACATCATTGGCGGCTGGAAATAGGGCTATGACAACAATAACTGATTCTAAACAGCGTAAATCTCAACTCCACGAATACTTTGATGGCATTGGTTTTGAGCGTTGGGCGGCCATTTACGGCGAAGCAGAACTTTCTTCTGTGCGAAAAACTGTACGGGATGGGCATAATGTTATGCTTTCAAATGTGCAAGCTTGGTTAGCCGAACATCGTTTGGCTCCAGGAGCAACCATTCTTGACGCAGGTTGTGGCACAGGCCTCTTTAGTTTGGCAATGGCTAAACTCGGTTATCGTGTTACAGCCGTAGATATTGCTCCTCGGATGCTGAAATTGGGTGTGCAACAAGCTGAAAAACTTGGTTTGCGCGAGCAAATCAACTTTATTGCGGGCGATCTTGAGGTAGTCAGTGGCAAGTATGATGCTGTAGTCTGTTTGGATGTCTTGATTCACTATCCTAGCTCAATTTTTGCGCCACTTTGCACCCGTTTAGCCAGCCTTTCCCGTGGGCCCCTTTTCATAACTTATGCGCCTTATAATGCGCTTTTAGCCGCTATGCACTGGGCTGGAGGTCACTTTCCTCAGACTCAACGCCGAACTGACATTCAAATGATCAAAGCAGATTTCGTGCAAGAAACGCTCAAAGCAGCCCGAATGCGGGTGCGGCGCAGCATTCATGTTGGGCGCGGTTTTTATCAGGTCAATTTGCTGGAAGCTAATCTTATCTCCTAAGAATTTAAGTACCAAGAAGGAATAAATGTCAACACAACGCTGGACAATTTACTGGCAGAGCGAAGAAGGAAAACCCTTTATTCGGCAAAGCTCTACTTACGCAACTAAAGAGGAAGCCCAAGAATATGCGGCAGGGAGTGAGGAAGATGGTTATCATGCCTTGCCACTTTCGGGCGAGACGCTTTCGCTCGTAGAAGCAGCGCGGTTGGGCGTAGAACTTACCGCGAAAGAATATCAAACGCTTGTCGCAGCGGGCCATAATGAGTTTTCCGCCAAGCTCTGAGCGAAAAAGTAAGCTTTCTGAGAGCTTTAAGAGGTTTTCCAGGCTTGTTTTTAAGCCAAAAAGCAATCCCAGAAACCGAAGAATCGGCTGGCTTCCTCAAGCCTAGCCGTCTTCTTTTCCCGTTTTGGCCAGAATTGTGCTATGATAAAAAGCCAGGGAAACCTGCACCAAAAGTAGCATTTAGCCTTTTCAGTAATTCGTGGTGGCCAATGAGGTTAAAAGGGCTGCCTGAAGCAATTTAGGATGAGAAGAGTTTGCTTATGGAAACTTGTGTCTTGTATGGAATTGCCCCCAGCAGGGTCGAAACGCCTGCTAATGCCCCCGAACTGGCAGCTTTGCTCCACCAAGCAACCGCAGCGGGCACGGCGCTTGTGCCCTGGGGAGCGGGGACGCAGCAGAGTTCAGGGCGCATTCCAATGCGCTATGATCTTGCTTTGCGAACAACTGAGCTTCGCCAGTTTGAAAAAGTTGGGGAAGGAGAAAATTGTACTTTGACGGTTGGCGCAGGGCTGCCGCTCGCCGAAGTGCAAGCTACTTTGGCAAAGGATGGGCTTTGGCTTCCCTGGGACCCTGCCGCCGCGCCGCAGGCTACCATCGGCGGTTTATTGGCTTGTAATGCAAGTGGGCCCTATCGGTTTGGCTTTGGTACGCCACGGGATTGGCAGCCGTGCCTGCGCGTTGCTTTGGGCGATGGGCAGTTGCTTGAAGCCCATTACCAGGGAGAAATCCCAAGCCCGACCAACGCAGCTTTCCATCTTGGGGCCTTTGGGGCGTTAGGGGTCATCGTGGAGGCTACGCTTAAACCTCAGCCGCGCCCTGCGTGCCAGCGCACTTTGTTTCTCTCCTTCAGCGACCCCTACGTTACCCTGGAGTCGTTAAAACAACTGCGGCTTCCCCCCTTAGAGCCTGTGAGTCTTGTCTCGCTTGATTTGGGGGCCGCGCAAGCGATTCCTTCTTTAAGCGAGTTTCTGACGGGCCAAACTGCTGCTTTCTTAGCTATTGCTCGCTTTGCGGGCCAAAAAGCGCAGGTTTTACGCCAAATCTATGAAGCGACTCGCCGAGGAATAGAGGTTGGCGCACGTTGTGTGGATCTTGACGAGCGGGATAATTCAACGGTTTGGGAAGAAATTGCAAATTTTAAGCAAATAACGGCGGCTAAAGAGTCAAACGCGGAAATTTCCTTGCTTTTGCAAGGAAGTGCACCCTTGCCTCAAATGTTTTATTTGGCTAAGACGCTTTCAGAGACTGCCCAAGAACAAAACTGGCGAGCCGCGCATCTTATTTATGTCGGGAATCGGGAAATTTATGCGCGTTGGTGGCTTCCAGCTGCGACTTCACTTTCTCAACTGGAAACGACTTTGGCGGTGCTCAGAGCGACGCTTACTTCGCCCGAAAGCTACATTTTCGTAGATGATGCGCCAATTGAGTTGCGCTCGCAGCTTGATTTGTGGGGAAGCCTCCCAAGCAATTTTGAGGCTCTCCGTTCGTTTAAAGCTGTGTGTGACCCAGGAGCCATCTTAAATTCAGGCCGCTATTTTATTTGAGGCTTTTCTAATCTTGAAATGGAGGTTTTTATGCAAGTGTTAGGGCTTGACATTGGGGGTTCGGGAATCAAAGGGAATGTGATTGAAACTAGCACAGGCAGCATGCTTCAGGAGCGCTATCGGCTTCCTACTCCACAACCTGTGCTACCTAACGCTGTGGTAGAAACCGTCGCGGCGGTGGTACGACACTTTAATTGGCAAGGGCCTGTAGGCTGCGGCTTCCCCGCCGTGATCCACGATGGTGTGATTCTTACGGCGGCCAATATCGCCCCCGAATGGATTGGGCAAAACGGGCAAGATCTTTTGGCGCAGGCGACGGGCTGTCAAGTGCTTTTGCTTAATGATGCGGATGCGGCAGGGCTGGCTGAAATGCGGTTTGGGGCGGGGAAAGGGCGACAGGGCCTGGTTTTAGTGATCACGCTGGGAACGGGCATTGGGACGGCGCTCTTTTGCAACGGGCAATTAGTGCCCAATACTGAATTGGGGCATATTGAGCTACGGGGTAAGGAAGCGGAAAAACGGGCTTCGGATGGGATTCGGAAAGCCAAGAAATTATCTTGGCTGAAATGGGCAGAGCGGTTGGATGAGTATCTCCTTACAATGGAAAGACTCTTTTGGCCTAATCTGATTATTCTGGGCGGGGGCGTGAGCAAGTCTTATAAGAACTTTATCCCGTTTCTAACCTGCAAAACTGAAATTGTGCCGGCTCAATTGCGGAATGAAGCTGGAATTATTGGCTCTGCATTAGCCTTTGCAGACCAATTGACTAATGTTACTTAGATTTCTCTTTTGGCGCTCTTAAAAGCCCCCCAAAACTTAAAGTTTTGAGGGGCTTCTGCTTTTATTACTTTTTCGCCTTACCTTGACTTGCAACCGCTTCCATTGCTTTGGCTACTTCCGCAGGATCACCAAGATAATAGTGTTGAATCGGCTTTAGATCATCGTCAAGCTCATAAACCAAGGGCATGGCCGTGGGAATGTTAAGATTGATAATCTCTGCTTCCGAAACATTATCAAGATATTTGACCAAAGCCCGCAAACTATTGCCATGGGCCGCGATAACAACCTGCTTTCCCGCCTTAATGGTTGGGGCAATCGTTTCGTGCCAATAGGGAAGGAATCGCGCCACCGTGTCTTTTAGACATTCAGTTTTGGGCATATCAGCGGGAGATAAATCTCGATAGCGGGGATCATGCTTGGGATGTCGTGGGTCATCATCATCCAAGGGTGGAGGAGGAACATCATAGCTGCGTCGCCAGACCAAAACCTGCTCATCACCATATTTTGCAGCGGTTTCGGCTTTATTCAACCCTTGCAACCCCCCATAATGCCGTTCATTCAAACGCCATGTGCGATGAACAGGAATCCACATCAAATCCATCCCATCCAAAGTAAACCACAAAGTCCGAATCGCTCGTTTTAAGACCGAAGTAAAGGCTATATCAAAAGTATAACCTGCTTCTTTAAGCGTTTGGCCAGCTTTGCGAGCTTCTTTTAGCCCTTGCTCCGATAAATCAACATCCGTCCAGCCCGTAAAACGATTTTCTTGGTTCCAAACGCTTTCACCGTGGCGAAGAAGTACGAGTTTGATCATAAAGGCCTCTGTCCTCACAGCAATAAGTTTACGAATTGTACGCAAAATATGTTAAACGAGAAGGGGCAAACTGTCAAGTAACTAAGGATTTTTGCAGCTTTAAGCAGAACTGGGCCCAAAGGTTTTGAAAACCTTGGGCCCAGGAATCAACTTAACTTGCCAAACCATGGGTTATAAACCTAGTAACCTGCGTTTTGCGGCATTAAATTCTTCCTCCGTCATCAAACCCTGCAATTTCAACTGAACTAAGCGCTCCAGGTGGGGTAGAATATCAGGGTCCGTTCCTCTTGAGCCAGGAGCCGAAGCGTCCTCATTGAAAAAATCTAAGACTGCTGCCCCAACATTGCGCCCAACTTCGCTGCCCAAAACCCCACCCACCAAAGCCCCTACAAACGTACCCAAAACAGGAACGGGGATCATAGATGTGCCCAAAGAGGCTCCTGCTAAAGCTCCGGCCCCGATGCCTGCCATTCGCCCTGCTTCTTCGTTTCCGTGTTGGTTATTTGCCATTTTGGATTCCTTTGCGCCAAACTTGCTAAATAGACCTAAAGTGCAATGCTTTTATGACGTTCATGATAAACAAGTTGTTTCAAGGATTTTTTTGAACAAGAGGCAAAAAGAGCTTGGAAACTTGAAGAGGAGGAAGCCAAACCGCCCTAAGCGGCCCCCAAACGCCTGCTGAATCGTAGCCGTGGACCAGAATCAGAACTTCTCCTCCCTTTCTGGCTCCATAAACATCATAAACATCTAAGCTGCGAGGCAAAGTAGCTTGCCACCCTAAGATAGAAGAAGTAGAAGTAATGGAATTTTGAAGCGGTTTAAGCGAAATAGAACTATTCCCTAGCCAATCAGACCGTGTAACAAAGACTTCAGCCCCACTAATAACTTGCGAATTGGTAAAAGTAAGGGTTAAAGTAAGATGAGAAGTATCGCTTATCACTTGCGCCACCTTTTGAATAGCTAAATCAGGCCCTTGCGCTTGGCTATAGGGAGCGCGAGCAATGCGGGCAGCATAGAGAAAAGCAGGTAAGTTTGCGGCCCAAAAATTTCCCCCACTTTCCCCATCAAGGCATGCAAAAGGCGGATTGAAATCGCTACAGACTCCTGCAAAAGGCCCAATTTCAAAGGTATAGATAGGAATACCTAATTCAGCATACGTCCAATCGTCTACCGTGCCCGATGTAGGATAGAGTTGAATCGCTTGCGCTGGTTGATAACCATTAAATTGCGCCAGACGCTTACCGATCTGCGCTAATTCTGTAGCGTTAGGCGAAGGTTTAAGCGTATATCCCCACGGCCAAAGGATCAGATTGCCATAGGAATGAAGGGAAATGACGATGCCAGAAGTATCCGCAGGAGCTACCGCGCCTTGGCCAGGCTTAGGATGCTTGGGATAGAGGGAAGTAAGAAGAGCTTGCAGCGCTTGCGTTTCTGGCTCAGAAGCAGCAGCATTCCCTGGAAACAACTCGCTACAAGGGCTGAGAGTTGGCCCATCTACGCTTCCCCATTCAAAAGAAAAATTGCGATTCAAGTCAACCCCTGCTTGATTCGACATAGTTGGGGGAAAATTACAATAGCCACCATAGCTTGAATTAGTATTTTTGCGCTGACTATACCCTTTTTCCGCTAAGACACGCCCATCGGGATTAGCGAGAGGCACGATAACTACTTCATTTTCGTCTAAAAGCCAAGTAACATCGGGATCACTATTATACTTTGTGAGCAAATAGCTAATAAAGCGCGTGGCAAGCTCAGAAGATGGCAATTCGCGGGCATGAATTGCAGCCAGCAAGGTAAAAACTGGTTTGGGCCCAGGAATCGCTTTATTAGTCAGGCGAAGGGCTTTCAAAGTATGCCCAGCAGTAATTCCATGTTGCAGCCGTTCCCAAGAATTGCCAAATTCGACCAACTTCGCAATTTGCGGGTAATTTGTCGCCTGCTCCTGAAGGAATTTCTCCGTCTCCGTTACGGTACGGTAGCCATTAAAGGAGAATAGACGAACGGATTGCTCCTTTACACGACTTGGAATTTCAAGCGTCGGTAAAGGGGAAGGTTGCTCTTTTGGGGAAGTAGCTAAAGTCAGCTTAGGGAGGAGCAGAAGGAAGCCCAGCATAAAAAGGAGCGCGCTTGCAAAAAGCTGTTTCTTGTGGAGCAGGAAAAAAGAATTCTGATTCAAGATTAAGTTTTCTAACAAAGTTTTGACAAGGAAAAACCCATTTTCAAAGTGAAAATGGGTTTTAGGCAAATACTTGATTGAGCTTGGCCAGCGAAAAAGCTGTAGGAAACGGGAGAAACATGCTTTGAGCTAGGCACTAGGGCCGATTTGACGACTTTCATCGCGCCCAATCACAGATTTTACATCAACTCCCGCTTGACGAGCGAGGCGAACTTCCTCAAGCAAACGTCTTTCAGCCTCCAACCGTCGCCGTTCTTCGCGTTTCGCTTCATCTTGCCGCGATTCATCCATCTTCACTTCGCCCCATTTGAAGCTTTGTTCGCAGAAAAAACCAACTTCCCCGAAAATCTTACTCAAAATCCCGATAGGCTTTGTGCCTGAACTGAGATTCTTATCCATAAATGGCCTTGATCTTTCTTTTGCTTCGAAAAGCGTGCAACCGCTTCTTTTTGCACCAGCGCGTTAAAATCAGCAATTAGTATAACATAGGGTTAAGGCTCCCGCAAGCCAGCGCCGGCGCTTGCAAAGCCCTTCTGAATATGGTACACTTGGGCAAGTGTTTTGCAAGAAAATCGGCAGCAAATAGGCTTTGGGCCTAGCAAGTGGTTGGGGACTATGTTCGAGAGTCTTTCAGATCGTCTTCAAACGGTCTTTCGGAAATTAAGCAGCAAAGGGCTTCTAACGGCGGAAGATGTCCGTGAAGGAATGAAGCAAGTTCGGTTGGCTCTGCTTGAGGCCGACGTGAACTTTAAGGTCGTGAAGGAATTTGTGGCCCGCGTCACGGAGCAGGCCGTTGGGGAAGAGGTTTTACAAAGCCTCACGCCCGACCAGCAAGTGGTGAAGATTGTTCACCAAGAACTGATCAACTTGCTAGGGGAAAGCAATGTCCCGCTTCAAGAAGCCCGACCTGGCCCGACGATCTTGACGTTGGTTGGGCTGCAAGGGACAGGCAAAACGACCTTAGCGGCGAAGTTGGCTTTACACTTGCGTAAAAAGGGGCGCAAAGTTTTGCTGGTTGGCTGCGATGTCTATCGCCCTGCCGCGCTTACCCAGCTTGAATCGTTGGGGAAGCAACTAAATATCCCTGTTTATAGCGAAGGTACAGAAGCTAAACCGCCTGAAATTGCTCGCAATGCGCTTGCTTTGGCCCAAAAAGAGTTGTTCAACGTCGTAATCATCGATACGGCGGGGCGCTTGCAAATTGACGATCTTCTGATGACCGAGCTTGAGGAGATCGAAACGGCCATTCATGCCACCGAGCGGCTGCTCGTGGTGGATGCCATGACGGGGCAAGAAGCGGTGCGCGTCGCGGAGACCTTTAACCAACGGTTAGCCCTGACGGGCCTCATCATGACCAAAATGGATGGCGATGCACGGGGTGGGGCGGCTTTATCGGTGCGGGCGGTGACGGGTTTGCCCATCAAATTTATGAGTACGGGCGAGAAGATTGATGGGCATACTTTAGAGGCTTTCTATCCCGATAGATTGGCCTCGCGCATTTTGGGCATGGGCGACGTACTTTCGCTCATTGAACGCGCTGAACAGCTTTACGATGCCGACCAAGCCAAACGGATGGAAAAGCGGCTTCGCAAAGGCGAGTTTGATTTCGAGGATTTTCTGGATTCGATGCGCCAGATGCGAAAATTGGGCCCGCTCCAGCAGATTATCGCTATGATCCCTGGGCTAAATCAACTTTCGCAACAAATGGGCGATGAGATGACGACAGAGCGCGAACTCAAGCGCGTTGAAGCGATGATTTGCTCAATGACCATCCAAGAACGGCGGGAGCCGAAAATCATCAAGCAGAAACGACGAGAACGCATTGCTCGCGGGAGTGGAACCACGCTTCAGGATGTGAATGCGCTCATTAAGCAATTCACGCAAATGCAACGGATGATGAAGCAATTTACGGGTGGGAAAGGGGGCCGCAAAGGCCAACCTGACCCTCAAGAACTTTTGAAGATGCTGCGCGGGATGTAAGCGGAGCATAAAACCAAACTATTTCTATAGGAGGCACATTTCAGCATGGTTAGAATTCGACTTCGTCGCACAGGAAAGACGAAACAACCCAGTTATCGCGTCGTGATTGCCGATCAACATTCGCCCCGTGATGGCCGCTTTATTGAAACGATAGGCCATTATTGCCCAACCCGCCAGCCTAAAGTCTTACACATTAACACTGAACGGGCCCGTTATTGGCTCAGTACGGGGGCCCAACCTTCAGACACAGTGATCTATCTCCTCAAAAAGGTCGAAGTTCTTGACAAAGAGGGCAAAGTGATTCAGGCTACGCCATTTGCTGCCCCAGAAATTGCCCCAGAAGCGGCTCCAGTCGCAGCAGAGGGCTAAATGGAAAACCAAGAATCAGATAGTATGAAGGTTTTACTTGAATATCTCGCTCAAAACCTGGTTGAAAACTCTGAAGCTGTAGTAGTCAAAGAGCGAGTTAGCCGTTTTAATGTGATTTATGAGCTTTCAGTAGCTCCCACTGAGACAGGCAAAGTGATTGGGCGCAATGGGCGAATTGCGAAAGCGCTTAGAGATGTAATGGGCGTGGTAGCAGCGCGACAAAATAAGCGAATTCATCTGGATATTAAGTGATTCTGGTGAATAAGGTGGCTAAAGATAATGAATTCCCTTCCTAACGCAGACAAGTTGTTGTTCATCGGGGTACTTGGGGCCACCTTTGGGGTTCGGGGCCAAGTAAGGCTGAAAGCGATTACCGACCAGCCAGAGCATTTTCAGCAAAATGTTCGGACGATCTACTTGCGTCGCCCTAGTCGAGGGCCTTCGGCTCCGCTCCAACCTGCGGTGGAGAAGCAGTTGCTCGCTGCTTTTCAGCACAAGCCAGGGCTAATCATCTTGACGCTCAAAGGAATTACTAGCTGTGAAGCGGCTGAAGAGTTGCGCGGAGCCGAGGTTTTTATCAAAGAAGAGGATGCTGCGCCGCTGGCGGCGGGAGAATACTTTTTGCACCAGCTTTACAATTTGCGGGTGGAAACCAACGAAGGGCTGGAGCTTGGTCAGGTGCGCGAAGTGATTGAGACGGGAGCTAATGAGGTGCTTGTAGTGGCCCGTCCTGGCCAAAGTGATGCCCTTATCCCGATGATTCAGGATGTTGTCCAAAATTTAGATTTAGCAGGTGGGCGAATTGTGGTAAAACCCTTGGTGGGACTACTCTAACCACAAGTTTTAGCCCTAAAAGATCGTCAGAAGAACGGCCTTTTGGATTTCGTTGAAATCCAAAAGGCCGTGTTTTGTTTAGCCTTCCTTAGAATAAATTACATTTTATCTAAATCTACTAAAAAAGCCTCGACGAAGCGATTGAAAACCGCCATATTATCCCAATTCAAAACATGACCCGCTTTTGGTACAAATTTTAATTGAGATTTTCTTATATTCCAAAACATCTCATAGGCATGAGGATGCGTTTGTAAAAAGAATTGCCCAACTAGAATCAGCGTTGGACACTTAATTTGGCCTAGGCGGGCCCGACTACTATAATTAAAGGAAGCTTGTAAGATGTTGCGATAAGTTTTTCCATCCTCAAGATAGCGCCTAGTTTCCCGTTTGACATAGTCAAAACTCTTCTCAGCCTCTGGACCAAACATCGTTAAATAACGCCCCGCGAAATTGATTTGGTCCTCAACACTCTTTGTCTGCGCGATAGTTTGCTGCATTACCATTGAAACTATCGCTTCCCACGGTAAAGCCCAAGCACTATGAACGGTATCCGCTAAAATTAAACCTCGTACTCGCTCAGGGTAACTAAGCGCAAGCTCTTGGGCCACCATTCCCCCAAAGGAATGCCCACAACAAATTGCTTGTTTGACCCCCAAGGAATCAAGAAGTTCAATAATATCGCTGGCAAAAAGTTCAACCGAATAAGGCCTCGTGGAAGCCGAAGACTCACCGTGGCCACGAAAATCGCAACTAATCACGTGATAATTTTGTGCGAAATACTGGATTTGGGGTTGCCATTCAGTCCGCGAAACGAGAACTCCATGGAGAAAAAGGAGTGTTTCTCCTGTGCCCAAACTATCGTAAGCAAGCGTTGTTTCATCTGCTAAATGAAGAATTGGCATGTTACAAATCCTTATGAAATAAAATTAACGCTGAATTCGCTCTTTTAGAGCTTGAGTAAAGAAGTCTAAAGCTTCAATTCGCAAAATCATCCCCAAAAACAGATAGAGAATTGCCCCCAAACCGCCAGCAAGCAGCACACAAAGCCAGTTTGGGAGGCCTAAGGCAAGGCTTCCCGTAGCAAGAGCAAAAACTACAAGGGCCATCAAACTGCTTGCCAGCCCCGCTTTGAGGAAAGCTTCGCTGAGTCGCAAGCCACGTAACGGCAGTGTGCGGTGCAAAAGCCAAAATAACAGTAAGGCATGCCCAATCCATTGGGCCGAATTGCCCAGAATCAGAGCCAAAAAGCCAAGTTTTGTGAAATAGAGGAGCGGTAAGGCTGTGATTAAATAGATTAGAATCGCAAAACCTTGCACTAAATTAGGGAGAAGCGTGTTTTTGCGAGCATAAAAGGCAAAAATCAGCAATTGATCTATCGCTGCCGCAGGTAAGCTTGGTAGATAACAAAGTAAAGCAGTTGTGGTTGCGGCTGTATCGTGAGCTACAAATGCGCCCCGTTGAAAGAGAAGCGCTGTAATATTGCTTGCCAAAGCGGTTAAGCCTGCGGTTGCAGGCAGAATCAGCAATAAAACAACTTTGAGACCCATGCCCAATGTGCGTCTAAAGGCTTTATCATCATCAGCCGCATCTTGGCGCGAAAGCGTCGGCAAAACGGCCATTGAAACCGCTGCTGCCACTAAGCCAAGCGGAAATTGAATCAACGTTGTCGCATATTGCATTGTGGCTAAAGCAGTTTCTAAGCCCGAAGCTAACCAACGATCAATCAATGTGCCAATAATTGAAAAGCTAATCCCCAGTGCAACAGGAGCATAGAGTTTCAAAATACGTCTAATCGCTGGATGATCTAGGTTAAGCGCGAGTTGATAGTGAAATCCACGCAAAGCTGGAGCCTGAAAAACCACTTGACCAATAGCCCCAATGAGTGTTCCAATCGCTAAACTAGCAACATCTAACGGTTTGTGCAAAAGCACGGCTCCCAAAATGATGCCTGCGTTGAATAAGGCTCCTGCAAAAGCGGGCTGGAGAAAAATCCTTTTCGCATAGAGCGTGGCCGTCATCAGGCCCGAAAGCCCCATAAAAAGCACTGTAGGCAGCAATAAACGAACTAAAAATGTAGTTTGGACAACAAATTCTGGGCGTTCAGATTGAACTAAAAACTTCACGACCAGGGGAGCTTGCCAGATAAGCAATGTAATGAGGACAGTCAAAACGATTAAAGCTAAATTGACCACGCCAGAAACAATTTTGGCAAACTCGTGATTATCGCCTTCAGCAAATTCGCTAAAAATGGGAACTAACGCAGCACTAATTGCGCCATTGATTAGCAGGTCGTAAACTGTGTTTGGAATAGTCCAGGCGGCGGCAAAAGCATCTACACCGAGGCTGCGGCCAAAAAAATAGGCGATCACTGAGACTCGCCCCAACCCTAGCACCCGACTAGCGATATTGCCTAACGCAATCAGCAGCGCCGCCAGCGCAATGCTGTTCAATCGCCGACTTTGCGAAGCTGGATTTTGTTGTAATGCAACCTCTTTACTCATTTCCTCTCTTTTCATTCATTTCATAACCTAAACTTGCGACATCTCCACTAGAAATAGAATGCAAATAGTTATTCTCATCACGTAGAAAGAGTGTACCTGAAGCATCAACTGCTTCTGCTCGCCCCTTGAGAACTTTATTGGCTACATTGACCTCAATATCTTGCCCCAAAGTTATCAGCAAAGCTTGCCAAGTCTGAAAAAGTTGCTCTTTCTCACCATTTTGAAGACGAAGATACCAATGATCTAAACGTCGAAGGATACTTTGCAAGAGCGTTAAACGCGAAATTTGCTGCCCAAAAGCAACTT
>Ga0316612_1000010_pt1 | contig 85848 bp, 82 predicted proteins | sample MIS2016226_MG_FD_207676 | JGI IMG/M metagenome (GOLD analysis project Ga0316612, IMG submission 207676) | Microbial mat bacterial communities from Middle Island sinkhole, Lake Huron, Michigan, United States - MIS.2016.226 | ecosystem: Environmental > Aquatic > Freshwater > Lake > Sediment... | reverse complement strand
TTTAGAGACCTCAATGGCTTTTCTTACCATAACCACTGGCTCCGAAATCTTCTGATTGCTTCTTCCCTTAATGGTAGAGGTATCGGTACTTTTATCAAACACAAACTAATTTAGAATCAGCAACGTAGCGCCTACTCCCTTCCCAGTAAATAATTAGCGGTGTATTAGGGAGTATCAGTAGAGATTTTTGTAAGAAAGTGAGAGAATAAACGTTCAAATAAATATTTTTTTAATCAACTTACTAAATCAACTTAAAAGAAAACTCATGACTCAAGCTATACAAGCCTCCCTACGAGAAAAACAATATCCTTTAATTTGTGATTTAGCTAATTGCATCGAAACCGTATGGCGAGAAAACCTAGATTTATCTCCCTATCAAATTCCAGAAGATCTCGGCTATGTGGAAGGCGCGTTAGAAGGTGAAAAATTAGTAATCGAAAATCACTGTTACAGCACACCACAGTTTCGGAAACTCCATTTGGAACTCGCGCAGGTGGGCAATGGTCTAGATATCCTCCATTGTGTGATGTTTCCTAATGTTGAATACGACATTCCTATCTTTGGATCCGACTTGGTGGGGGGGCGTGCAGGCATTAGCGCCGCGATCGCCGATCTATCTCCTCTTTATCCTGATTTTGCCTTACCACCTAGCTATCACCAAGGCTTATCAAATTTACCTACCGTAAACTTTGATCAGCCTCGCGAATTGCCCCAGTGGGGCGATATTTTCTCGGAATTTTGTTTATTTATTCGTCCCGTAGGCGATCGCGAAGAAGCCGACTTTTTAAACCGCGTGCGATCGATCTTGACTTTGCATTGTCAACTCGCCGTTGCCACAATTCCTTTTACGACTTCCACAGAAATTAATAAAATTAAATCTGGTCATCGCTACTATTGCCAAAAGCAACAGCAAAATGATAAAACGCGACGGGTTCTCGAAAAGTCCTTTGGAGAAGAATGGACAGAACGCTACATGACGACCATGCTTTTTGATTACGTTGAATAAAAGAGAAAGGGCGCTTTGCGCCCTTTCTCTTTTGACCAGAATATAAACAAATGTAAAGACTTGTACGGGCTTTTGATTGATTGCACAAAATCTGCACAAATTAGTTGTTTTAATCAATTCAATCCCAAAGTCACTGAGCCAAAAATCTTAAAGGTTTGCGGTTTAGTTCCACTAAAGTAAATTGAGACATATTGGTTATTCCCTTACTCAATTAATACTTTAGGACTTTTGTGTATATAGACTCTTTATTCTTTTACACATCTAAAAATATCCAAAAAAGACATTTTTAGTGGACTATGTTTGAATTTTTTAAACTTTTGATTTGAATTTCTATTAAATAATAATTCTCATTTTTCGCTAAATCCAATAAAAGGAAAATTAACTATGGCAATTACCAATGCTGCTTCTCATTTAGGAACTGCGGCCTATAGCAACGCTAGTCCTTTAGAGTTGCGCTCTAACTTTTCCGCGAATGATGCTAAGACAGTGATCAATGCTGTTTATCGTCATGTGTTAGGTAATGATCACATCTTGACGGCAGATCGTTTGATCGGGCTAGAATCCTTGTTGACCAATGGTCAAATCACAGTGCGCGAATTCGTGCGAGCCGTTGCAAAATCAGAACTATATAAAACTAAGTTTCTGTATTCCAACTTCCACAGCCGTGTAATTGAATTGAACTTCAAGCACTTGTTGGGACGCGCTCCTTTCGCTGAAGCGGAAATCATTGAGCATCTCGATCGCTACCAAAACGAAGGCTACGATGCGGATATTGATTCTTATATCGATTCCGATGAGTACGAATCTAGCTTTGGCGAATCGATTGTTCCTTACTATCGTAGCTTCAACAATAAAGTTGGCGATCGCACCGTTGGTTTTACCAGAATTTTCAGCCTTTATCGTGGCTATGCTAGTAGCGATCGCGCCCAAGGCAAGAGCAAAGGAGCTTGGTTAACTACCGAACTCGCCCAAAATTCCGCCAACGCCATTCGCACACCTAATTTCGGTCTAGGCTTAGCGGGTAACACCAGTGATGATCGTGGTCAACTTTACCGCGTCAGTGTTATTCAAGCTAATAACGGACGGACGACCCAAATTCGTCGTAGCTCTACCGATTACTTGGTTCCCTATGACCAACTCTCTAGCACCATGCAGCGTTTGAACAAGCGCGGTGGTCGGATTACGCAAGTTGCTCTTGCTTAATGCGATTGATTAGAGATATTCTGTAAAGAGATTTGTAAAGGAATCGGTAGAGAGAGTAGCACTTTGTACTACTATTTCTACTGGTTTTGATTAGGCTCAAGATAGCAGAATTTTAAATTTAGGTTAGGCAATAGAATCCATTGTCTAGCTTAAGGGAATTGCAGTAAAATAAAGAACAGATTTTTAGTGGCGCGGTTTCGCCACGTCACTAAAAAATGGTTCTTTATTAAATCGCAGAACCCTAAGTACTAAATCTCTAACTTATCATTTTTTAATAAGACAAGGAAAACAAGGAAAATAAACTATGGCAATTACCAATGCCGCCTCTCGTCTAGGAACTGCTGCTTATAGCAATGCTAGTCCAGTAGAACTACGTCAAAATGCATCTCCAGAAGAGACTAAGACTGTCATCAATGCTATCTACCGCCATGTGCTGGGTAATGACTACATCTTGGCATCAGATCGGTTAGTTGGACTTGAATCTTTGTTAACCAATAAACAAATCACAGTTCGTGAATTTGTGCGGGCTGTTGCGAAATCAGAACTCTACAAAACCAAGTTTCTCTACTCTAATTTCCATACGCGTGTAATTGAACTCAACTTCAAGCACTTGTTGGGACGCGCTCCCTTCGCTGAAACTGAAGTAACTTAGCATCTCGATCGCTACCAAAACGAAGGCTATGATGCCGATATTGATTCTTACATCGATTCTGACGAGTATGAATCCAGCTTTGGTGATTCGATTGTTCCTTACTATCGTGGCTTTGATAATAAAGTTGGCGACAGAACCGTTGGTTTTACTAGAATTTTCCAACTCTATCGTGGTTATGCAAACAGCGATCGCGCTCAAATTGCAGGTCGCACCTCTAGATTAGCCACTGAACTCGCTCAAAACAGCGTTTCGGCGATCGTTGGCGCTTCTGGCGGTAGTGACGGTTGGGCTTATCAAGCAGCTAAACAAGGCAATGTTCCTAACCGAGCCTTCGGTCGTTCTTCTGTTGGTTCTGAAGATCGTCTATACAGAATTGAAGTTTCTGCTATTTCTCTACCCAGATACCCTCAAGTTCGTCGTAGCAACAGAGAATATATCGTCTCCTACAGAGAGCTAAACAGCACATTGCTACGCATCAGCAAGTTGGGCGGCAAGGTTGCCAGTATAACGATCGCTCAATAGGATTGATTAAAGGCACATCCAATGGATGTGTCTTTAATTCTCTTAATCATAGATTTTTCAAATCTAGTTTCAACCCATTCAAAATTTAGTAGTACCGACTCTTATGATTACTTCTGCTAGAGATAACCGCGTGTTTATTTATGAAGTATCTGGATTGCGTCAAAGCGATGCAACAGATCTCAACAGCTATGCTATTCGCAATAGCGGCAACATTTTGATTAAAGTGCCTTTCAGTCGTTTAAATGAAGAGACCCGTAGAATTACCCGTCTCGGTGGCATGATCGTAGACGTTCGTCCCGTTAATCCAACGGCTCACGAAGAATAATACAAAAACTTTAATAAACCACACCAAGGGAGAGTTGCGGCGCAACTCTCCCTTGGTGGTCTAAAAGGGTAGTGGCGCTTTGCGCCACTACCCTTTTAGCTATACAAATCTTGATAGACGGTTAGAGCGAAAGGAAAATTTTTGTGATGAGAGGTTGCCCATCGCGATCGCCTTTCTAATCGACTCAGCCCGATCGCGAGATTTGGTCATCGCATTTGCACCGCCATAGGTTTCGCGCAGAATTAAATAATTTTGAATAATTAAAGCTTCATTATCGATGGAATTTTGAGCGATTTTGGCAGGAGTTAGGCTCGATCGCGCGATCGCATCGGCAACACAGCCAATCACATGGCTAGGACGATTTACATGATGATCGAGCAGTAAAGCCACTGCAAACTCTGAGGTCAGCAATTGCGAAAGCGCAAATCCTTGCAAAGTTTGAGATGGCTGGAAATAAAACTGATCGAGGCGTGAAATTGCGTGCAGTACTTGCACCGACTGCACTAGCGCATCCATCCCCGCGATCGCAAATCGTACCGCCCAAATTGGTTGACGCATCAAATTCTTATGGGCTTCCGTGACTAGACGAATACCATTGAGCGAAAGCCAGCCTGTGATCCCGTTTAGGGAAGTTGCATCCACCCCAAATTGTCCAAAATAATATTGAAATTCCGTAGGATATCGCCTTTTTAAACTACTCAACAAAGCAGGTAATTCTCCTTCCCTACCTGCATTACCAAGAGTCCACTGAAAGATCCCAAAACTCAGATACTGACTGTCCCAAGTATTAATTGCATCAAGACTACCTTCATTAGCTGCCGTTACCAGCATCACATTAATTTCTGATGGACTCATTTGCAACTGTTGCAGCAAACCTGAGCCATAGATCAAAAAATCACGCAATTTAAAAATCCCTAACCGCGATACGCCAAGATTTTTAGTCTTCGCAAAGGGTTCTTTTTGTCCCGTATTCAATAAATTAGCGATCAGGTCACTGCCAACGGTAGCGAGGGAAATCAGAATTTTATTGGGTGGATAAAGGCCCTGTAATGTATTTCTCACCATCGCAACTTCATGAATTTGGGCGATCGGCGGCGTGGCGGCAATAGGAATTAGTAGCCGTTGCCCAATTTGCAAACTGGAAGGATTAGTAATGTTATTGATACGAGCAATTTCGCGCCAATCACCATTTGCCCCAAGCAAACTTCTCGCAATACTTGAAAGCGTATCTCCAGCTTTGACGATATATTCTTGCATGGCTGTCTCACTAAATTTATAGCTATAGTCGCGATCGCATTATCTTTTATCAAAAAGAGAGTTGCGGTGCAATTCTCCTTTTGATTGACGCTACATTGCAGCCCTTGCGAAATTAATTAGACTTTAGTGCAATTAGACTTTAGTGCAATTAGACTTTAGTGCGATTAGACTTTAGTGCGATTAGACTTTAGTGCGATCAGTAAAAATTTCATAACCAGTTTCAGTCACCAAAACTGTATGTTCAAACTGAGCCGAAAGTTGATTGTCAACAGTTACCGCCGTCCATTTATCCGCTAACACTCTAACCCGCTTTGTCCCAGCATTTAAAATTGGCTCGATCGCCAGAGTCATTCCCGCACGAAAGCGCACATTTGGCAACTGATGCGTACGGAAATTAAATACCGATGGCTCCTCATGGAGATTACGACCGACACCATGTCCCGTAAAATCTTCCACGATCGCAAAACCATTTGACTTGACATGATCCTCGATCGCCCCAGCCAAATCGAGCATACAATTACCCGGTTTCACCTGCTCAATCCCCTTATACAAAGCCTCTTCCGCCACACGCATCAACTTAGTAGCTTTCTCACTAATCGTCCCCACACCCACTGTGATGCAAGAATCACCATGAAAACCATTTTTAAAAGCACCAGTATCGATCTTCACCAGATCCCCTAGCTTAATCACTTTTTTGGCGTTCGGAATACCATGTACTACTTCATGATTGATGCTGGCGCAAATGCTTGCAGGAAAGCCACAATAGCCCTTAAAGCTAGGAACTGCCCCCATTTCTCGGATTCTTCTTTCTGCATGAGCATCCAGATCCATCGTGGTCATTCCAGGAGCAATGATTTCTGAAATTTCCTTAAGTACCGTTGCAACAATGCGAGACGATTCACGCATATAGTCCAACTCACGTTGAGACTTAATTTCAATACCTTTAGTTTGCTTGGGGGCTGCTTGCTTAGAAGCTTTTTTGCTATCTGCGCTCGTTTTTGATCGCAGGGCACTAAGAATATTCATTAATTATTTGAGGATAGTATTTACAACAGCTAATATATTTTTAGCCTATGAGGTAACAGGATTGGTTATTTTTAGGTCAAATCATACAATTTGACTAGCAAATCTCGCATCACTAAACCTGCGACCGAATAAAAAATGTTTAAGAACGAGGTTCAACTATGACGCAATCTGGGATGCCTCCCGTACCACCACCCTCCTCTGGAGGTGGCGTACCACAACAGCCACGCACAAATCCCGCCGCACCACCACCCGCCCAGCAGCAGCGTGTCGCACCTCCCAATAATCCTCAAATGCCCCCTAACCCCGCAGCAGCCCAAAGTCGCGTTGCACCTACCCAAGCCCAATCTGCTGCTGGGCAAGTGCGTAGCGCTGTCCCCAATCCAGCCCAACAGCAACAGATGCAACAGATGCAACAGCAGCAAATGCAATTGCAACAGGCGCAACTACAGGCAAAACAACAGGCTCAGGCAGCCGCAGCTCGTCAAGCGCAAATGGTAATCCCGACCGATACACAGATTACCAGCGTACCGCCACCACCAAATCCACGTCCACCAATTCGTCCAGGTCCACCACCAAACTTACCTGGACTGGGTATGCCAGCGATTTTGCAACGGAGTTCAGGGCAGCCAACCCTCGCCCAAATTGTGAAGGATGCCCATGAGCAAGGGTGTTCGGATATTCATGCTGGTATAAATGAGCCAATCCGCTTTCGCAGTCGGGGCTTAATGGTGACTCAGGAGCAGTATCCAGTTCCCGATAAACCCACCTTTGACACTTGGTTGACGGAAATTCTGGATGAGAAACAGATCCAGCAATTTCGGGACACCATGGAATTTGATGGTGCGACTCAGTACGAATTTGCCCGTTGTCGGATCAATGTTTTCGACTCGTTACGCGGTTCGGCGATGGTATTGCGACTGATTCCGTTAAAGATTTTGTCCATCGATCAGCTTGGGTTGCCAGAAGTATTCCGTGAACTGTGTTATACCCACAAGGGTTTAATTCTGGTAACGGGCCCGACAGGTTCAGGGAAGTCTACTACTTTGGCGGCGATGGTGGACTTCATTAATACGGAAATGCAGAAGCATCTCATCTCGATTGAAGACCCGATTGAATTTGTGCATCAAAGCAAAAAAGCGCTGATCAAACAACGGGAAGTTGGTATCCATACGCTCAAATTTGATAATGCGCTAAAAGCCTGTTTGCGTGAAGATCCTGACATTATTCTAATTGGAGAAATGCGGGATAAGGAAACTGTAAACACGGCGCTTAAGGCTGCTCAAACAGGTCACTTAGTATTCGGAACTCTCCACACTAACAGCGCTGTTAAAACAATTGAACGTATTCTCAATCTCTATGAACCTGAACAACAGGGACCGATGCGGATTCAAGTTTCTGAATCTTTAGTGGGTGTCATTGCTCAAGGCTTGGTGCGAACCACTGATGGTAAACGGGCGGCAGTTCATGAAATCATGATTAATACCGATGCAGTTCGTGACTATATCAAACGTGGTGAAATTGATGAAATTGAGGCGTTAATTCCTAAATGTACCTATGAGGGAATGGTAAATATGAATCAGTCGCTCTATAAGCTGTATGAGGATGGGCGGATTACGGAAGAGACAGCCGTAGAAAACTCACCGAAGCCCAATGAAATGGCTCAGATGTTACGGGGTCGTATGTAATTTTAGAGATGTTGCGTTGCAACATCTCTAAACAAAAAGAGTCTCGCAATTCGAGACTCTTTTTGTTTTATACTCCCTTCCCACCCAAAGAATAGGCGTTAGAAAGTGAATAATTAGGCGTGCGCGGCTTCGCCGCGCACGCCTAATTATTTAATGGGAAGGGAGTAGCTATAAATTTTTACAGGTTGCTAAAAATTTTGTTAATAGATGTGTTTGTGCGCCGAAATGTACATGGGTATAGGACGCATGAGTTTGATATTTCTGCCAACCTTCATCGGAATATTGTAAATGTGATTCGTAGCCTTGGAGAGAATATAAAGGTCGATCGCTGATTTCTTCTAGGGATGAGCGATGAAATTCATGACCCCAAACTAAATCTCCTTTATTGACTAAAGGGCTATTTTGCAAGGCGATCGCCTGTCGATATCCCAAGGTTAGTCGCTTACCCATTTTTGCTGCTGTCGAAAAAATATTCACCATTGGGAAAGATTTCTCTGCAAAATCTACAATGCGATCGCATAGATACATTAAACCGCCACATTCGGCATAGGTGGGGATTCCTGAAATAATCGCCTTATAAACCGATTCTCTAGCGGTTTTATTTTCGGCTAATTCGGCAGCAAATACTTCAGGAAAGCCGCCGCCAAAGTATAAGCCTTGAATATTTTCTGGTAATTGGCGATCGCTAATGGGACTCCAAGGGACTAATTCGGCTCCCATTTCTCGAAATAAATCGAGATTATCGGCATAATAAAAACTGAAGGCGCGATCTTGGGCGATCGCAATACGGATTTTGCCCTCCCCCCCAGCCCCTCTCCCTAAGGGAGAGGGGAGTAATATTTTTGCTCCCCCTCTCCCCATGGGAGAGGGGGCTGGGGGGTGAGGGCTTCCCATCAATGGCAACAACTTCTCCCAATTAAAGCAAGTTTCGCCTAGATGGGCTAAACGCTGAATAATGCCATCAAGATCGGACATTTCGGCGGTGGGTATTAGTCCGAGATGGCGATCGGGAATGGCGATATTATCTTGACGACGGAGAACGCCTAAAATTGGTAAGTTAAGCGGCTCAAGGGCTTGGGTTAATAGTTCTAAATGGCGATCGCTGCCAACACGATTGAGAACTACGCCAGCAATCTGAATACGCGGATCGAAGGTACGATAGCCATGCGCGATCGCCGCTACGGATCTCGATGTACTGGCACAATTGAGAATCAAAACCACTGGCACATTGATTAATCTCGCAATATGGGCAGTGCTGGCGGTGTCATCTTTACCCGTTGCCCCATCAAATAGCCCCATTACCCCTTCAATCAGAGAATATGTAGCATTTTGAGAATGCTTGGCAAAGCACGATCGCACATATTCTTCAGAGGTTAAGACGGAATCGAGATTGCGACAGGGTAGCCCTGTAATATAGGAATGGAACATCGGATCGATGTAATCGGGCCCGACTTTAAACGATTGTACCGAAGATTTATGAAATGGCGATCGCGCTTTTAGGGCGGCTAAGAGCGCCAAAGTTACTGTAGTTTTCCCCACACCACTGCGTTCACCTGCGATAATAATTGCCATTGCCTTTTTCCTATATCCTTCTCTAGCCGAATCCAATAACTAATGCACCGTATTGCTACTATATCAGGGGGCTGGAACCAGTCCAGCGACAGCGTAATTTTTGTCGAGCAGCAACCTGCACCGATTGTGATCATTACTGCTGCGGATACCGATATCCAAACCCTTGCGGCGGCTACTGCCCAATTACCTGAAGATTTTCCGCAGATTCGGGTAGTCAATGTCTTGCAATTGCAGCAACAAATCGCGATCGATACCTATGCCGAAGAGGTTTTGTCGCAAGCCAAGGTAATTATTGTTAGATTAATTGGGGGGCAGTCTTACTGGAGCTATGGGTTAGAAGTGGTTAAGGAGACGGTGCTAAATACGGGGGCAACTTTAATTGTATTACCAGGGGATGAACGACCTGATCCGAGTTTGACTAGCCATTCTACGACTTCGCTAACTTTGGTGAATCAGGCTTGGCAATATTTCATCGAAGCGGGAGTCAATAATTATCAGAATTTATTGAAGTTTGTTGCCAAAGAATTTTTAGGCCTTACTTCAGAATATAAACTTCCTAAACCAGTACCTCGGATTGGGATTTATGATGTTTTAACTTCTCAAGCTTCTAGCGCTGTTTTAGAGTTCGATCCCCCCCAGCCCCCCTTGAAAAAGGGGGGAGAATTTTCTTCTTCCCCCTTCTTAAGGGGGATGGAGGGGGATCTCGGATTAGTCGCAATTCTTTTTTATCGCGCTCATTATTTGTCTGGAAATACAGGGGCGATCGCCACTTTATGTGAAGCCCTAACTGAGCGTAATCTTACCCCTATCCCCATCTACGTTTCATCCCTCAAAGAACCTGATGTGCAAGCGGAATTAATTCGCTATTGCTTACCTGAATCTGGTCAGAAAGTTGATGTGATTTTAAATACGACTAGCTTCTCTTTAGCAAGTTTAAAAACAGATACGCCACAAGTTGATCTTTGGGAAACTTTGAATGTGCCAGTTTTTCAGGTGATTTTTAGCGGTGGATTAAAGAAAACTTGGGCAAATGGCACACAAGGACTAAATCCTCGCGATATGGCGATGAATGTGGTGTTGCCTGAAGTTGATGGCAGAATTATTACTAGAGCTGTTTCTTTTAAAGCAATGCAGGGGCAGAACTTGGCTTTGCAAACGGAAGTATTGACCTATGAACCTGTGCGATCGCGCATTAATTTTGTAGCAGATCTGGCGACGAAATGGATAGAGCTAAAGCTTACGGATGTAGGCGATCGCAAAATAGCGCTAATTCTTGCGAACTATCCCAACCGTGATGGCAGATTAGCGAATGGAGTCGGTTTAGATACTCCAGCTAGTTGTTTAGAGATTCTTAAGGCTTTGCGAAGTGATGGCTATCGCGTTGGTGAGATTCCTGAAACTAGCGATGAATTGATGAAGTTGTTAACGACTGGTGTAACTAATGATCGCGAGTCTTTTGGAATACGTCAGGTCTATCAATCTTTAGGATTAGAAGACTATCAAGACTATTTCCAGAATCTGCCTGAACCTGTGCAAACTGGAATTCAGGCAAGATGGCATCAGCCGAAACAAGAACAAGAATTTGCGATCGCTGGTATGCAATTTGGCAATATTTTTGTCGGTATTCAACCCTCTCGCGGCTACGATCTCGATCCGACACTCAATTACCATGCGCCTGATTTAGAGCCGACCCATGACTATATGGCTTTCTATCATTGGGTGCGCGATAAGTTCAAGGCAAATGCGATCGCCCATATTGGCAAACATGGCAATCTCGAATGGCTACCTGGGAAAAGTGTGGCTCTATCGGAAAATTGCTATCCTGAAGCCGCTTTTGGTGCGATGCCCCATTTCTATCCCTTTATCGTCAATGACCCTGGGGAAGGCTCTCAAGCAAAAAGGCGATCGCAAGCAGTCATTCTCGACCATCTCACGCCGCCGATGACCCGCGCTGAGTTGTATGGTGGTTTGCAGCAATTGGAAGGCTTAATTGATGAATATTACGAAGCGGAAACCCTCGATCCTGACCGATTGCCAATGGTGAGGGAGCGCCTAACTGAGCTAATCAAACAGCAAAATCTGCATCAAGATTTAGGAATTTCCCTAGACCGTTTAGAAGATTCTCTCAATACGATTCTCACGACTGCCGATGGTTATCTCTGCGAAATTAAGGAAGCTCAAATTCGTGACGGGCTGCATATTTTCGGTCAATGTCCAAAGGGGCGACAGTTAAGGGATTTAGTAGTTGCGATCGCGCGTAATCCAACGGCTAATCGGATGGGTTTGACTAGGGCGATCGCGCAGGATTGGGGCTTAGATTTTGATCCATTGACTACGGATTTAGGAGAATTGCTTGCAGCAAGTTCGCATCCACGCTTAGCGAATTGTCGAATTATTGGCGATGCTGTGGAAGTTATAGAAGAATATGCGGCGGAGTTGGTGGATGCCCTCACCCCTAGCCCCTCTCCCAAGTGGGGAGAGGGGGACAAGACTACCCTCACCCCTAGCCCCTCTCCCGCAGGAGAGGGAGACAAGAAGATTAATCTTGCGCCCCTTCTCTCATCATGGGAGAAGGGGCTGGGGGATGAGGGTCTTGCAACGAAGACAGAACTAACATGGATTCGCGATCGCCTCTTGCCCTCTCTCTACAAAACTAAGCAAGAAATTACCAATCTCCTACGCGGACTAAACGGCGAATATATTGCCAGTGGTGCATCAGGTGCGCCGACAAGAGGCAGACCCGAAGTATTACCCACAGGACGGAACTTCTATTCTGTCGATATTCGGGCTGTACCTACGGAAACCGCTTGGGATATTGGGCGTAAGGCTGCGGATGTATTAATTGAAACTTACACCCAAGAACATGGCGAATATCCGCAAACCTTGGGGCTATCAATTTGGGGAACTTCGACTATGCGAACGGGCGGCGATGACCTTGCCGAAGCTCTGGCTCTGCTTGGTGTACAACCTGTTTGGGATGGCGTATCGCGCCGTGTGGTGGATTTTGAGATTTTGCCTTTATCGATCCTCGGTCGTCCTCGTGTCGATGTCACTTTGCGGATTTCGGGATTCTTTCGAGATGCCTTCCCAAATCTGATCGATCTATTTGATAGTGCGGTGAATGCTGTCGCTAATCTTGATGAACCTGCTGATCAAAATCCCTTAGCGGCAAAAGTTCAAACAGAATCTGCACAATGGCAAAAAGAAGGATTAAGTTTAGAACAGGCTGAAGAGCGATCGCGCTATCGAGTGTTCGGGTCAAAACCAAGCGCCTATGGTGCGGGTTTGCAGGGTCTAATCGAATCGCAAAACTGGGAAAGTGAGCAGGATCTAGCCCGTGCCTATATCAATTGGAGCGCCTACGCCTACACCAGCAAATCCGAGGGTAAATCCGCGCCTGAAGCCTTTAACCAACGGCTCAGCAATATGCAAATCGTGCTGCAAAATCAGGACAATCGCGAACATGACATTCTCGATTCCGATGATTATTATCAGTTTCAAGGTGGTATGACCGCAGCAATCAAATCCATATCTGGTAATGCTCCAGAGATATATTTTGGCGATAATTCACGCATGGCGCAGCCCAAGGTTCGCAAGTTGAGTGAAGAGATTGCGCGGGTTTATCGATCGCGGGTCGTTAATCCCAAATGGATCGCGGGAGCAATGCGTCACGGCTATAAAGGCGCTTTTGAGATGTCGGCAACTCTCGATTATCTATTTGCCTATGATGCCACGACTAACTGCGTTTCCGACTTCATGTATGAGGGAGTAGCAGAAGCTTATATTTTTAATTCTGAAGTCCAGAATTTTATTAAATCGAGCAATCCTTGGGCGTTGCGCGATATGTCGGAACGTTTGCTAGAAGCGAATCAGCGTGGCATGTGGCAAGATGTGACTGCGGATATGTTGGATCGCTTAAAGGCGATCGCCAATGATGCGGAAGGGGCGATCGAATCGCAGGTATAGCGGACAAAGCGTGGTCAACTGATTTAGAAAAAACCAGATAACTGATAAAGACGGCGCAGAATTGCCATGATCTTTTTGTCGTAGTTCAGATCCTCAGCCCATTTGCCACTAAGCTGACTGAGTAAAGGAGCAGTACCTCTTTTGATCAGATGAAAACGCGGATCGACTAGAGGTTGGACTAAAGGTTTAGTAGTTGCATAGGCTTTGAGGTGTTGGATCTGCGCTCTTACACCGATGCGGCGCTCGCTAAAACTATCACCGCGTATTCCATTCCCGATCGCGCCAATACCACCAAAATTATTCTGCTCTGGTTTGACATCACCATCAAACTGCAAAAAACCTGTTTCTAGACACATTTGACAAAAGGCAATGTCATAGTTAATTCCCTCGATCGCTGCCTCTTCTCGATAGATTGTTGGTAAATCTCCATAAATATTTAGAGGTGAATTGTTAAGTCGTAAAAGCCGTAAAAGCTGAATTTCAGAAGTGATACCATCACCGATTAGATGATCAATTTTTCCCGTGATGATCTGAGGGCATAGCTGATTTCTGGGCAAACCTCCAGAAGAATATAGAAAATCTTGAGCCTGAACAGTATTCTGCCCTAGGCGATCAACGACCAAAATTGCGATCGCGCTAGCCCCCATTTGCAGAAACCGTTTTCTTCTCATATCTGTCTTGCTCTATCTCAGTTAATAGTTCTGGAATGGGAAATATATTTTTAAGTAAAATATTACTCGCTTTAATCTTTCTTCTTAATCTTTATAGACATTATTAAACAAGTTCTGTTGTTTTTGGCAAGGGGGATTTGATGGATATTGGGTTCTAGGATCACTGCAACTGCGAGGATCTTGGGAATAGGCTGAGGCGCTGCCAGCAAAAGGCACTAGTAAGGCGGCGGTAGAGATAATAGATAATAAAAGTTTCATGATTTTGAGATTTGGTGTGGAGTTTTGTTATAAATGGATTAATTTCGGCTTTTTGATATTTATTTACAGTCAGACTTACAATACTTATATCTGATCAATAAAAAATATGGATGATTCTGACGATTTTTGAGCTATTTTGCTTAGTGCGTGGAAGTGTAGAGTAGACCTTCGGCAACCGCAGCGATTAAGTCAGAATCTTGGGTTGATTCTTTAGCTAGATCAAGAAACAAGTTCTCAATTCTTTGCATCGATTCCATGATCTGATACTTGAGTTTGATGCGATTAGCCGCCATCCAGAAACATTGAGATTCTTCCTCAGAAGAATCTGTAATTAACAATTCGATCTCATTGAGAAGCTGGTTGCAACAGAGATCTTGATCTGGTTCCCTTTGAGCCTGGGTGGGGTAATCTTGCTCACTGGGTTGGGGCAGTAACCGAGGTTCAAAACGATGGCAATAGATCGGTGGTGTGGGGAAAGCGTCGCTTTGCATAGATTTAGATCCCCTATCTTTGGATTGCTAGATGATTGGATAAATGCAATTTGGGATAGGGCAGATCTGCCAGTACTTCCAAAATGCGGCAAAAATCTCGCTGTTTGCGTCGGCTAGTTAAAAATTGGGGGACTTCTGAGCTATCTACGGGTTTTTGTAGACGATGACGAAGATCGGCGATCGCTTGCCAAAATTTACATATTTCTTCGTAGGTGCAGGTTAATAAAAAAAACTCGATCTCATTCAGTAGTTGCGAAAAGCGATCGGCTATGTTGGGGCGTACCGAAAACGGTGACGTTTTCGGTACTGGGTTAGGTAATAAATTGAGATGACGTTGGGGCAGATGATGGGGGGCGCTCATGTTTCAATGCCTCTATTTGTGAGGGTAGATGAGGAAAAGTCGTTTTTTGTCGTAAAACGTTATTTACCTCTTGCCATATGCTCTTCCCAGTGATAAAAGAGTTAAACATTCTTTTATGTGAGGATAAGTGAGCTTAACGAATGGCAACTAGGTTCTAAAGCTGAATAAATCAATCTTATGAACTTTGTTGACAACCACTATACGATTTGAATTTTAATTTGCACACCAGAAAAAACAGTATTTTTTGTCAGTAAATGTATGGATAAGTTTTAAAAAGTGTCACATCAAATAAGATATCCACTAACTTTAATTCTAATAAAAGTTAGTGAATATCTTAGAAACCTGTTTCACTTTATCGATTGTTTATCCTTTGTCAATTTAGTGAATATTTATAGATAATATGGCTAGATTAAAAAACAAGATTTTTCAAGATTTTTTAAATATTTTGTTTGCAAAAACAATAATCCTATGGTTTTATTAACTGGCTTCAGATATTGCTTGATTTTGCAAAAGCTTTTGTCTTAAAGGTTTATAACAGAAAAAGCAAGAAAAAATTGATGCGAATACAAGCTAATGTCGGACTAAATCAGGATCTACCAAAAAGTCAGCCAAATCTATTGCAAATACAAAAATATATGTTATTTATCTAACGTGAAAAACAAGAATATGTTGATTAAATCATCTGATATTGCTGCTATAAGACATTACTTAATAGGACTGCCTAGATATGGATAGAGACACTTAAAAAATAAAATAGTTCCCAACAAATAAAAAATATTTGTTGGATTTCTAAAAAAGATATCCCTAGATATTACGAGTTTAATCGCAAGACATTTTTCAAGACATTTTCGAGACATTAATTCGAGACATTAATTAAGAGGAGTTACGACCATGACTATTGAAGACGCGATCGCCATCGTTGATGCCGCACTACAGGGCAAGCGCCTGAGTAATATTCAGGAGCAACTATTCCGCCAAACTTGGGAAGGCAAGACTTATCATGAGATTGCGGAAAAGTGTGACTATGATGCTTCCTACATCCGTGATGTGGGTTATCGTCTATGGCAGATGCTAACTAAGGGCTTTGGTGAGCGCGTCACTAAGCATAATTTGCAAGTCGTGGTGCGTAGTCATGCCAAGCGCTTTCAAGTTAATGTTGCTACTCATGGCATTGGTCAAGGGATTACTCAGCCGATCGCCACTAATCCCCTGAGCATCATTAAGCCTCACAATATCAATTCTCAAAATGACAAATTTGTAAGTGAGGCTAATGTTAAGCGCTGTGATTGGGGCAATGCGATCGACACTTCGATTTTTTATGGGCGTACTGAAGAGTTGGCGCAGGTTAAAAACTGGGTGATCGATGAGCAATGCCGTTTATTAGGGGTATTTGGCATCGGCGGAATTGGTAAGACTGCCTTTTCGACGAAGTTGGCGGAACAGGTGCAGAGCGAGTTTACGCTGATTGCATGGCGATCGCTCCGTAATGCGCCCAAGGTAGAAGTGATGTTGGCGGAATTGATCAGCTTTTTGACAAATCAGGCGATCGCCGCGTTACCTCAAGATTTTAATAGCCTCCTATTGATGTTTATCCAAGCCCTTCAACAATCGCGTTGCTTGATTGTGTTGGACAATGTGGAATCAATCCTTCGCAGTGGTGAAACTGCGGGACATTACAGCGAAGGTTATGAAGGCTATGGGGAATTATTCCGTGAGATTGGACAGGTGCGCCATCAGAGTTGTGTGATTTTGACCAGCCGCGAGAAGCCTGCTGATGTGTTGGCTCCCGATAGTAGCGATCGCATGGTGCGTTCTATCCAATTAAATGGACTCAAAGAAGAAGCCAGACAAATGTTTCGAGAAGAGTTGGCGGTTGCTCCTGAAACTCGCAAACTAATCGACTTCTATCGCGGTAATCCCCTCGCGTTGACAGTGGTATCTCGCTCCATTTACAGCATGTTTGATGGCGATGTGCAGGAATTTCTCGATCAGGATGCGAATGTGTTTGGTGATATTCGTAATCTCATCGATCAGCAATATTCTCGCCTCTCTGATCTAGAGCAGCAGGTGATGTATTGGCTGGCGATCGAGCGCGAACCGATCACCACCGATAATCTGCGCCAAGATATTGTGCCATTGGTTTCTAAATCACAGATTCTCGAATCAGTGATTTCCCTACGTTGGCGATCGCTGATTGAGAAGAATAGCAATAGCTTCACGCAGCAACCTGTGGTCATGGAATATATGACTGAACGCCTAATTGATATGGCATACGAAGCGACCACTGAGCGCAATCCTGAGTTCTTGATGAGCTATGCCCTAGTTCAACATCGCGCTGAGGATTACATTCGCGAAACCCAGATTCGTCACATTTTGCAACCTCTGACCGATCGCCTCTTGGCTCACTATGGCAGTACTGACATTTTGCAGCGCGAATTGCATAGTTTATTGGAATCCCTACGCGATCGGCAAACGGCGATCGGCTACGCACAGGGCAATATCATGAACCTATTGCGAGCTTCTCAAACCGATCTTGCGAAGAGCTTTTGTCGCTTTCCCGAACAAGTAACCGAACATTCCGATCTGCAAATTCTAGAGAGATTGTTAGAAAGCGATCGGGCTGGTGGCTTAGCTACATGGGATCATCGGATTCCTTGGGCAAATAATCCCCTTGCTCAACAAACTTCCGAATCAAAAACCCAAATCCGCAGTAAAAATCTCTACTACCAATGGACAGAAGGTTCTCTCGAAGAGTTAAAGCAAGAACTGAAGCAACAACCTAAACTTCGCAAGCAATACCATGCTTGGTTAAATGAGACTGAATTTGCGGCGATCGATGCTGATTTTGAAGCGGTTAAAATTACAGATACTCTCAATCAGCCTGTCGATGCCAGATTAGTATTTATCAATGAGGTGAATATTGTTGAGCCTCCTATTGGTTTACCCACTCCTGCTGAGCGCCGCGCCCAAGACAGAAAGAGAAAGCAAGAGTTACGAGCCAATCGTTCTAAAAAGTTGGGTTAACTAATGCTAAAAGACAAGGGGCTTAAGCCCCTTGTTTAGAGCGATCGCTGTTTGATTTATTTTTGGGGATAGGCGATCGCTGGTTGTAGTGGTTGGATAGGCGATCGCTGTTTGATTTATTTTTTAGAGGGGCGACAATAGCCAAAATAGCCAATATGGTTATAATAGCTAACAACACTGTTAGGAGATATTATAACCATGAAAACATTAGGTGCATCAGAGGCTAAAAACCGCTTTGGCGAACTATTAGACCTAGCTCGTAGAGAACCAGTGCAAATAGCCAAAAAAGGGCGTAGTGTCGCCATTATGATGTCTATTGAAGAATTTGAAAGATTTTTAGATTTAGAAAATCAGTTTTTGGCTCTAAAAGCAGATCAAGCCAAACAAGAAGGTTTTATCGGCATTACAGAAAGTGAGGCTTTATTATCAAAGATTCTAAATGCTTAAGATTAACCTGTCTCGACAAGCCGCTAAACGCTTAAAAAAACTACCAGACAAACACGCCAAACAAATCGCAACCAAAATCGCCGAATTACTCTCAAATCCTTATCCTCAAGATTCTCTAAAGTTAAAAGGTTATCCCTATCACAGAGCCGACATTGGCGAATATCGAGTAGTTTATTATGTGGAAGAACAAACGTTAGAAATCTTACTGATCGAAAAGCGGAATGATGATGAAGTCTACAAACAACTCAAAAGAAGAATGTAAAGACTATTGGAACGAACAAATATCCTAATCGATAACTAATTGTTGTTTGATTGATTTTTTTGAGAGGCGATCGCTGTTTATGGGGATGGATAGGCGATCGCTTTTACTACTTTTGAAGAGTAAAATGATAAGATACAAAAATATAAAACTGTATAAGCTAAATTATGAGACAGGTAATTATTTATCCTGGTGAAGATGGTTATTGGGTCGCTCAGTGTCCTAGCTTGCCTCCCTGCATTAGTCAAGGAGAAACCAAAGAAGTTGCGATCGCCAATATTCAAGAAGCAATTGAACTATATATTGAGGTTCTACAAGAGGAAGGTCGTATTATTCCTGAAGACCGAGTTGAAACTGTAATGCTTGCTGTATGAGTAAATTACCACAAATCTCAGGAAAAGAATGTATTAAAGCCTTGAGTAAAGCAGGGTTTTCTGTGAAACGGCAAAAAGGCAGTCATATTATTCTCTGTCGAGACGAACCCTTTGCAGAAGTAATAATTCCTAATCATAAAACGCTTGACAAAGGAACTTTACGAGCAATTATTCGGCAAGTGGAATTAGAAGTAGATGAATTTCTTGAACTGTTAAACAATTAAGAAGCGATCGCTGGTTATGGGAGTAGGCGATCGCTGGTTTGTTTGTTTTTTAGCGAGGCGATCGCTGTTAATATTAGAGAAGTTTTGGAGGGCATAGGGCTATGACTATTACAGCAAATAAACCCACAACTATAGATGAGTTTTTGCAATTGCCAGACACTAAACCTGCCTCTGAATTTATTCATGGACAAATTACTCAAAAAACGATGCCACAGGGTGAACATAGTCTATTGCAAGGTACACTCTGCCAAACCATTAGCCAGATTGCTAAACCAAAACAAATTGCTCTAGCCTTTCCAGAATTGCGTTGCGTTTTTGGTGGTATGGCGATCGTTCCAGATATAGCCGTATTTCGTTGGGAGCGCATCCCCCGTTTGCCATCAGGTCGCATCGCTAACCGTTTTGAAATTCATCCCGATTGGGCCATTGAAATTCTCTCACCCGATCAGCGCTATAAACAAGTTTTAGCCAAACTCTTACACTGTGCGGAATATGGTACGGAGCTAGGTTGGTTGCTGGATGCAGAGGATGAGAGCATTTTGGTTGTAGATTGCGATCGCCGTGTTAGAGAACTTTCCAATAGCGATCGCTTACCAGTTCTCACAGGAATTGATTTAGATTTGACGGTTGAACAAGTCTTTAGCTGGCTAAGCCTTTAGTTGATTGAATCTCAGTCTATGTTCAAATCTTTGGAAAAATAGTCTTGGTCTTGCTTAGCATTTCCTTAACATCGACATTTTGCCAAAGAACTCGATATAACTGTAATGGTTCTTCTTTCCCTTTGACTTTAATTAAGTCTAATTGCTCTAAAGGAAGATTGAGGCTAGAAATTTTAGATCTTGTGCTTTCAGAAATAAAGACTTCACCTGCTTGGGCAGCAGTACAGATGCGGCTTGCCACATTCATCGTGTCGCCAATATTAGTATATTGAATGAGGGTTTCTGAACCAATATTACCAGAGGCAACCATGCCTGTATTTAGTCCGATGTGAATCTGAATTTGCAGATCGCGTCCCTGTGTCGCCCAGTGTTGGTTGAGGCGGCGCATTGACCATTGCATCGCGATCGCCGCATTTACTGCCATCACCGCATCATCTTCTCTTTGGTAAGGCGAACCCCAAACCGCTAACAGCGCATCCGCAATATACTTCTCCAATGTGCCGCCATAGGGAAAGACAATATCTTCAACCATGACTTTAAAATATTCATTCAGAAATTCTAGAACCTTGCGGGGCTGCATTTGGGAAGTCATTTCCGTAAAGCCACTAATATCTGAAAATAGAGCCGTTACTTCTGTTTCGACAATTCGATTTAAATCCCAGCCTTCCTCAATTTTTTGGCTAACGGCGGCAGGGAAAAATCGCTCTAATTTGGCGCGGCGAATTACTTCCGATTGCATATTTCGATAGAGACTAGCATTTTCGATCGCGATCGCCGCCTGATTTGCCAAACTACTTAAAAATTCTAAATCTTCTTTATGGTAAGCATGACCACGCGACAGGTTATCCACATACAGCACGCCGATCGCATTGTCTCTAGGCTTTAAGGGCGCACACATAGCTGCTTGAATCGATTGTTGAATGATTGACTGAGAACTATCAAAACGGCGATCGCCTGAGGCATCATCACTAATGATCGCATCCCCTTGCTTTAGGACAAAATTAGCGATTTTACGGCTATAAAAGTCAAAATCAGAAGTTGTGTTGGGATTGCTAAATTTATAGGCTTTTGGCTCCAGTTGACCTGTTTTTTCATTGACTAGTAACAACACCGCCCGATCAACGGACATGATTTTGAGCAATAGTTCCAGAATTTTTTCAGGTAAAGACGCATAGGCTTCTGGAGAAGCTAGTTGTTGACTGACCTCTAGTAAGACTCGTAACTTTGCCGATGTGCGCTGTGTTTCATCATTTCCCTGAATCAGCAATACCGATCCCTTGGGCGCTAACTGTTGCTTTTGCAATAAATCTTGCATATTCACACGGGATTTTTCAGGTGAAACCCGCATCAAAATTGATAGCCCTGAATTAGTCGTCGGAACCTTGCTAGAATCCGCAATAGGTTGACCTTCATTTACTAAACGAAATACAACGCTACCAAACTGCACCAGATCGTCATGATCGATCTTTTGCTGAATAATTTTGGTTTGGTTCACGAAAGTGCCATTACTACTATTCAGGTCAGTAACATAGATCCCGTTGTCTGTCACCTGAATTTCAGCATGATGTCGTGAGAGGCTACGCGCATCATCCTCCACGACAATACTATTATCCAAGCCTCGCCCAATCGTATTTACGCCCTGTCTTAGGTCGCAGATGCGTTCTTGAGGGGTTCCTTGATTTTGAATAATATAGGGCATATTTTTACCTGCTGCGCTGTTGCGTTCCAGATCCAAGTTAATGTTTGATTCGCTAATTCCACTACAGAAGTACCTGCGAAAACTCTCATATCATTGATAATGAAATAACAGCATTATCACATTTTTATCCATGTCGCCAACTACGCTAGAAGTACAATCTCAATCTCAGGTAGATCCTAATCCTGCCACTGATGCGATCGCAGAATTTAATCAGTATGTGATGAGTACCTATGCTCGCTTTCCGATCGCCCTAGAGCGTGGTGAAGGCTGTCGAGTCTGGGACAGCACAGGCAAGGAATATTTAGATTTTGTCGCGGGTATTGCTACTTGTACGTTGGGACACGCCCATCCTGCGATGGTCAAGGCTGTAACCGATCAAATCCAAACTTTGCATCACGCCTCTAATTTGTTTTATTTTGCGCCCCAAGGTCAATTGGCTAAATGGCTGGTACAAAATTCCTGTGCCGATAAAGCATTTTTCTGCAACTCTGGCGCAGAAGCCAACGAAGGCGCAATCAAATTAGCGCGTAAATATGCCCATACCAAACTTGGCATTGATGCTCCCGTAATTTTGACCGCCAATGCCAGCTTTCACGGACGCACCCTCGCCACAGTGACCGCAACAGGTCAACCCAAGTATCACAAAAACTTTGCGCCCCTCGTCTCAGGTTTTGACTACATTACCTACAATGACATCCCTGCTCTTGAAGCGGCGGTGAAAAAATATGAGGGTAGATTAGCGGCGATCATGCTGGAACCCTTGCAAGGTGAAGGTGGTGTCAACCCTGGCGATCGCGCCTATTTTGCGCGGGTGCGTGAACTATGTGACGAAACCAAAGCATTGCTAATCATTGACGAAGTGCAAGTGGGCATGGGACGCAGTGGCATGCTCTGGGGCTACGAAAATTTGGGCATTCAGCCTGATATCTTTACCTCGGCAAAAGGCTTAGGCGGCGGCATTCCCATCGGCGCGATGATGTGTAAAGCCTCCTGTGATGTCTTTGAGGCTGGCGATCATGCCAGTACCTTTGGCGGCAATCCCTTTGCCTGTGCGGTTGCCCTCGCTGTTTGCGACACGATGGGTAAAGATAATCTGATTGCTAACGCGAGAGAGCGCGGTCAGCAGCTTAGAACTGGGCTGCAAGCGATCGCTGAGAAATATCCGCAACATATTGACTCAGTGCGCGGTTGGGGCTTAATTGATGGTTTGGTACTCCAAGAATCGAGCAATATCCAAGCGCGTGATGTTGTGGCTGCGGGAATTGAGCATGGCTTATTACTTGTGCCTGCGGGGGTAAAAGTAGTGCGCTTTGTGCCACCACTGACCGTTTCGGCTGCCGAAATTGAGCAAGCCTTAGCCATTGTCGAACAGGCGATCGCCAGTTTTGCGTCCTAGGAAACGAGTGGCGGCGCAAAGCGCCGCCACTCGTTTCTTGTTTAAAGAAGGGCGCTTTGCGTCCTTCTTTTTTGGTGACTTGCCAGAATGCTAGAATCTAGTTTCTTTGCAAAAAAAGATCAAACTTATATTCTGTGGATATTTTGTGGCATGAGAGACTCCTCAACGCGATCGCTATTAACCCTTGCAGCTATAATTACCGCACTCATAGCTGTTGATGCCCCCGCGCGATCGCAGCCCCTTCCCAAAACTCCCCCCACCGTCGAGATCTCAAGACCAGATAAAACGGAAATTACCTCAGCCAAAAAAGCTAGTTTTGTCCGCATGTTTGAAGACATTGCGATCGCCCCAAATTTTTCCCCAAAAGCGATCGAGTTACGGGGAATTAGCGGCGGCGATGTGGAAACCCAAAAAACATCAGGACGTAAATCTACGGAAACAGGTGACTGCATTGGTTTTATTGACATAGCCCCCGACCACAAAATCACCCTCACCAAACCCTTTAGTTATCTCAAGCTCCAAGTCAAAAGCTCTGGAGATACGATCATGTTAGTGCGCGGACCGGGAGGCAGTTGGTGTAGTGATGATATCAGCGATCGTAATCCTGAAATTAGCGGCGACTGGTTAGCAGGAACCTATGAAGTATGGATTGGTTCCTACGAAAAAAATACTTCTTTTCCCTACTTACTAAAGGTAACAGAGCAGCCTTAATCGTGACCCGATGGAGCTAAATGGGACAGCCTAAAGTTTGTCTACTATCATTTTTGGTAAACGGATGCGTCCCACTAGCAATCTTGCAGAGGTATAAGCGAGTTTGCTCATCTAAATTTCGTACACCCGTAAACTCTGTATCTGCACAAGTCCGTAGACCTTGCAAAATTGCTCCACGCAAATTTGTCCCGCGTAAATTCGAGCCTTTCATAGTTGCGCCCGTAAAATCTGCCTCGATTAAATTTGCACCGCTAAAATTAGTAACACTTAAATTTGCGCGAATAAATTTAGTGTTCGATGAGTTTGACCAAGTTAAATTCGCCCAACTTAAATCTGCATCCGAATAATTACCGCCTCTAAGCAAGGCTCCTCTGAGGTTAGTCTCGATTAAGTTAGCGCCTGTCAGGTTAGCATCAATTAAATTTGCACTACTCAGATCCGCTTTGTTTAAAGTAGAGCCACGCAAATCAATACCAATCAAAGTCACGCTGCGTAACTGAGCATTACTAAGATCAATATTGGAAAAATTTCGTTGTCCCTGTTTATATAACTCTAATAATTGATCGACTTCCAAAGCATTTCCTCCTGCAAACATGACTGCCAAATAAACTGTATGAATAAGAGCGTATGAGACTCCTAGAGTTTAGGTTTGAGGTATGAGTTTAACTCATCGTAGGCTTATTTGTCATAAACGTTCGGCATTCTGTCCCCTTTTTAACTGATGTGAGTGAGAAGTCCCTCACTCTATCCGTTTACAAGGATGAGTGACGGGATGAAAACGAACTAGAGGACAAATTAAGCGACAGTGAATCCATGATAGAATGGAACTAAGCGGAGTTGAAAAGAGTAGCCGTGGTGGGCGAACTTTCCGTTGTATAAAGGCTAGACACCACCTATTAGTTTTGCGCTGATAGCCCCAATATCCCGCTAAGCCGTAAAAGAGCTTATGGATGGGTGAAAATAAAAAAATAATATTCACTCCTTGGGACACAGGGAGTCTGCCTCGAAGATAGTTTCCTATCTTGCCAGTTAGTACTCGGTGAGTAAAACCTGCGGATGCTGAGTAAGACCAAAACTGAGATTGCTTAGTCTAGGCTTCGGCAAATGAAAGGGGAAGCCCGTACTCTATTTGTTTACAAAATGAGTATCGGGTATGTCACATATCAGTCCCTTTAACAAGGCTTGCTATTAACAATTCATTAAAATGTCATTACTTAATTGAAAAACAGAGCCAAAACCTGTGGCGCATGCGCCACAGGTTTTGAGGTTTTATATTTGCGCCTAGCTATTTACAGCGCTTTGCGCTTTTTTAAAGCCCAGATAAATTTCTAAAAAGCTTGCGAAGCAAGCTTTTTAGAAATTTATCTGTAATATAGCAACTCTATCGTTGCTAGGACAGACAAGGGGCTTAAGCCCCTTGTTCACCAAGGGTTCAATTTATTAGCTGTCCTAACCATCCCTGTTTTTGCAATATATAAAACCTCAATAGGCTGTATTAGGATCTCTGGTCTGAGAAACAATATAAAATATAGGCTAAGTGTAAACTTCAATAAATCCGCATAATTCTGTAATTAACTTGCTATGAGTACGAACGAACTTCCAAAACAATATAATCCTCTCGAATCTGAAGCCAAGTGGCAGAAATATTGGGAGGAAAGTGGCGTATTTGTAGCAGAAGGTCAAAGCGATAAAGATCCATACTGCATCATGATTCCGCCGCCCAATGTCACGGGCAGTCTGCATATGGGTCATGCTTTTCAAGAAGTATTGATCGATATCCTGATTCGCTATCACCGTATGCGCGGGTTTAATACGCTTTGGCTGCCTGGAACTGACCACGCCAGTATTGCTGTCCAGACGATTCTCGATAAACAAATTAAAGCTGAAGGTAAAACCAATCAAGAAATTGGACGCGAAAAATTTCTGGAACGGGCTTGGCAATGGAAAGCCGAATCTGGGGGAACCATTGTTTCGCAACTACGCCGTCTTGGTGTCTCGGCGGACTGGACACGCGAACGGTTTACGATGGATGAAGGGCTATCTAATTCCGTTACCGAAGCCTTTGTCAAACTCTACGAAGCAGGATTAATTTATCGGGGGGAATACCTCGTCAACTGGTGTCCTGAATCCCAGTCCGCAGTTTCTGACCTGGAAGTTGATAATAAAGAAGTTAAAGGACATCTTTGGAATTTCCGTTATCCCTTAGCCGATGGTTCAGGTCATTTAGTTGTCGCAACTACCCGTCCCGAAACAATGCTAGGCGATACCGCCGTAGCCGTAAATCCTGACGACGATCGCTACAAACATCTGATTGGTAAAACGGTGATGTTGCCAATTATGAATCGCGAGATTCCGATCATTGGCGATCGCTATGTTGATAAAGCCTTTGGTAGTGGCTGTGTCAAGATAACTCCTGCCCATGATCCTAATGACTTTGAAATGGGTCAACGCCATAGCTTGCCCTTAATCAATATTCTCAATAAAGATGGCTCGATTAATGCCAATGGCGGCGAATTTGCAGGTCAAGATCGCTTTGTGGCGCGTAAAAATGTCGTGAAGAAATTGGATGAACTGGGATTATTAGAGAAGATTGAAGATTATAATCACACCGTTCCCTATTCAGAACGCGGTAAAGTTCCTGTCGAGCCATTGCTATCGATTCAATGGTTTGTAAAGATTAAGCCACTATCAGACTTTGCCCTCGAACAATTCGATAAACAGAACTCGCCCACTTTTGTACCCGATCGCTGGGGTAAGGTCTATCGCGATTGGTTGATTCGCCTCAAGGATTGGTGTATTTCCCGTCAATTGTGGTGGGGACATCAGATCCCTGCGTGGTATGCCCCCGACGGCACAATTTTTGTGGCAAGAACTGAAGAGGAAGCCTATGCACAGGCGAAAACTAAATTTGGTGAAGATGTGAATCTGGAACGCGATCCTGATGTGCTGGATACATGGTTCTCATCGGGTTTATGGCCATTCTCGACTTTGGGCTGGCCAGAGGAAACACAGGATTTTCAAACCTTCTATCCTACTAGTGTGCTAGTTACAGGTTTTGACATTATCTTCTTCTGGGTGGCGCGGATGACGATGATGGCTGGTTATTTTACGGGCAAGATGCCTTTTAATACGGTCTATATTCATGGACTGGTGCGTGATGAAAATAATCAGAAGATGTCCAAATCGAAGAATAATGGCATCGATCCGTTAGTTCTGATTAACAAGTATGGAACCGATGCTTTGCGCTATTCCCTAGTTAAGGAAGTGACGGGAGCAGGGCAAGATATTCGTCTTGATTACAATCGCAAAACCGATGAATCCACCACCGTAGAAACAGCGCGTAACTTTGCGAATAAGCTCTGGAATGCGTCACGATTTGTAATGATGAATCTCGACGCTAATCATGGCGGAGCCATGATTAGCGCTGAAAAGTTAGAACTTGCCGATCGCTGGATTTTGTCGCGCTATGCTCAAACGGTCTTGCAAGTGCGTGAACAACTTGATGCCTATAGCTTAGGAGAAGCCACCAGAAGCATCTACGAATTTTTCTGGGGCGATTTCTGCGACTGGTATATTGAGCTAGTCAAATCGCGTTTACAGGAATCCGCCGATCCCACTTCTCGCGCCACCGTCCAGCAAACCCTCAGATTTGTCCTAGATGGTATTTTGCGACTATTACATCCATTTTTGCCGCACGTCACCGAGGAGATTTGGCAATTGCTGACCTACGGCACTAGCGAACCCTCCAGCGATCGCCCTGTGCTTGCGATTCAGTCCTATCCTGAAATTGATACTAGTTACATTAATGAAGAACTGGAAGAGCAATTTAATTTATTAATTGGCACAATCCGCACCATTCGCAATCTTCGCGCCGAAGCTGAGATTAAACCTAGCGCTAAGGTCAAAGCAATTTTACAATCCGACAGCGATCGCGAACGCAGTCTTCTAGAAGCAGGACAAAGCTATATCCTCGATTTGGCAAGGGTTGAAGATTTAACAGTTGTGGCAACTGTTGATGCATCGGCAACGGAACAGGCGATCGCGGGTGTAGTGGGAACAATTCAGGTAATTGTCTCGCTGGTGGGTGTGGTTGATATCGGTCAATTGGTGGCGAAATTAGAGCGTACTCTAACGAAACTCGAAGGCGCGATTAATTCCACTCAAGGACGTTTGAATAATGAGGGTTATATCAAAAAAGCGCCGCCTGAAGTTGTGGCAACGGCTCGCACTGAATTAGAAGAATCTCTGAAGCAACAGGAAATTCTCAAAGCACGTTTAGCCCAGTTGCAAGGTAAATAATCTGGTAGACAAGGGGCTTAAGCCCCTTGTTCTATAATTGAGACAAGCGTTAAGGGAAAAAATCATGGTACAAACTCTCTATGCTTCTAAATTAAGTCTTTACGAGGTCGAAAAACGATTTGATCTGCAATTTACACAGGATGAGACATTTTTCTCGGAATGGTGTGATGATTTGCCTGAAATTAGCGATCGCGATCGGCAGAGATTAGACGAAGTAAAAAACTATTATTTCTATCTATCTAAATATCCGATGTTAGAAGTTGCTGTGAAAATGGTGGTCTTATCACCATTATTAGAACTTGCAGGATTTTATGAATCTCCTTTTTTAGTTAGGGCTGAAGAATCAGTCGAAATTGAAGAAGAAGAAGAAGGCGAAATTATTAAAGGACAAATTGATATTTTGGTCGTGCAGAATAAATTTTGGATTGCGGTGATTGAAGCGAAACTCGCCAAGTTTAATGTGATGGAAGCCTTGCCGCAAATCCTCACTTATATGATGGCAGCACCGCATCCTGAAAAGCCTGTATTTGGCATGATTACCAGTGGCGATCATACGCTGTTTGTAAAAGTAAGAAGAGGCGAAAATCCTCAATATGCCCTGTCTGACAGTTTTTTCCTGTTTAATCGCGGTAATGCTTTGTATGGTGTCCTGCGAATTTTGAAACGATTTGGACAGCAAGCGCTAGTAAGCGCCTAACTTTTCAAGTATGATCATCCTATGGCGGTTTTCATTTTGCCTACGGCAAAACGAAAACTTAAGATCTTGATGATTAACTTTATGATTAATATTTAACTCTAATTTATGTCAACTCCTGAAAAATTAAAAGAACGATTTGTCGCGATCGCTAGTAAGCGCGAACTCTTGGTACAACTATCTCTCAAGGATAATTTGGGTACTTTGAGTATTGATGTAATCCAAGCTTTAGAAGAACTCGATGATCTGCTTATTGAAATCAGAAAAGTGTTCCCTGATTGGCAGGGCTAAGCAGGGTTAATAAGCAGGACTAAATTTCCATGCCTCCCAAATTAACTTCCTTCCATTCCCAAGTTAATGTGCAGCGTCAGGTGAAAATACCCATGCGCGATCGCCTTAACTTAACTGCCGATATTTATCGCCCCAAGGGTGTCGATGCACCATTGCCAGTATTATTAATGCGCCTTCCCTATGGTCGGGCGATCGCCTCCACTTGCACCTACGCTCATCCTAGCTGGTATGCCCATCAGGGCTATATTGTGGTGATCCAAGATGTGCGCGGGTGCGGTACTTCTGACGGAGAGTTCTATCCATTTCGTAATGAGTATGACGATGGCTTTGATACAGTGGAATGGTGCGCGAAGGAATTAGAAGGCAGTAATGGTAAGGTGGGAATGTATGGATTTTCCTACCAAGGCGTGACCCAATTTCAGGCGGCAGTCCAGCAACCTGAAGGGTTAGTTACGATCTGTCCGACTATGGCAACTGCCGATTTGTATCATGGTTGGTTCTATTTTGGTGGAGCAGTTAGCCTAGATTTTGATGTGAATTGGGCGTTGCAGTTAGCTCAAAATCGCGCATGGTATTTAAAGCAGGAACCCCAAGCCACAAAACTTTTTGAAGCGCAAAAACAATCCGCAAAATGGTTAGAGTCTGCGCCATTAAATGAAATTGAATTATTTAAGAATCAAAATCAAGATTTTGGTGATTTTGGCAAGTTCTTTTTCGATTGGATTGGCAATCAGCAAGCTGATGATCAATATTGGCAAAGTTTAAATCCGCTTAGTTATTTCGATCGCTTTGATATACCAGCCCTACATATTGCAGGATGGGCAGATATTTTCATTGAGGCGACGATTAACACCTATCACCAATGTAAAGCTGCAACTAAAAAACCTCAACATTTAGTAGTTGCGCCTTGGCAGCATCTGCCTTGGTTGCCCAAAGTCGGCGAGATTGATTTCGGTGAAGCTGCTGTTTCTAAAGTCGATCAATTACAAATAGATTGGTTTGATTTTTGGCTCAAAGGCATTGAGAACGGGATAAGCGATCGCGCACCAGTGCAACTTTTCCTGATGGGTAAAAATCACTGGCTAAACTTCCCAGAATTCCCCAACTCTCCGAATATCCAAAACTTCTATCTCTCATCAAACAAGCAACTAACACCCCAATCACCCATCACCCATCACCCATTACCCGATATCTACGTCTACGATCCTCGCAATCCCAATCCCTCCACAAATTATGGATTTTACGATCAGCGCCATGTCCATCAGCGTTGGGATGTCATGGTTTATCAAAGTGAGGAATTAGAGAATGATTTAGCGATCGCAGGTATTCCCCAATTCATCCTCTATGCCGCGACTACGGCTCCCGATACCGATTGGGTGATTAAGCTTTTAGATATTTATCCTGATGGTAAGCAGATGCTCGTATCGATGGGAGTATTACGCGCAAAGTTCCGTAATTCATGGACTGAGCCTGAATGGGTTGAGCCTGATGTGGTGACGGAATATCGCATCAAATTACGTCCCACTTGCCAAAATTTTGCCAAAGGGCATCGCCTTGGTATCGCCATTTCTAGTGCTGCTTTCCCGATTATTGAGCGACATTCTAATACTCAAAAACTACCATCAGAAGCAACGATGAGTGATTTTGTAGAAGCGACACAACAAATTTTTTATGGTGTTGACCATCCCTCTCATTTAGAATTGCCAATAGAAGAAGTTATTTCTCAGCCTTCGGCTGAGAAATAACTTCTTCTATTGGCTTGCTTGAAAAGCACTATATAGCGTTTAGGATTGTGTCCCCGCCTTCGGCGGGGACACAATCCCCTGTAAATCACTTGCTTGAAAAGCGCTATATTTAGATTGATTGATTAGTTTAGGAGTAAAAACTATGGGTGAGTCAAAGCGCCGCAAACAAGTATTAGGTGAAGAATATGGTAAATCTGAGCCGATCGCCTCTTGGATTCCTTTTTTGACCAAGGATAAAGCCGATGCCTTTGTCAAGGTTTCAACCCAAGCTGCTTGGTATGGCATTGGGATCATGGTCGCTGCTTGGGTGACAATTCGGTTTATTGGTCCCGCCTTTGGCTGGTGGCATTTAGCCGACTAACTTTATGACTTGTCATTTATTAATTCCTGCGGCGGGTAGCGGTAAGCGGATGGGAGCCGATCGCAATAAATTACTGCTATCCCTGCTTGATCAGCCAATTTTGCAATGGACTTTGGAAGCGGCGATCGCCTCTGAAGCAATTACTTGGATTGGCGTAATCGCTCAGCCCCATGACTATCCAGAATTTCAAAAAATTTTTAATAGACTAAATACCAAAAAAACAATTCGTTTAATTCAAGGTGGGGCAACCCGTCAAGCCTCCGTATTTAATGGATTAAAGGCTTTACCGTCGGACGGCGATCGCGTTCTCATTCACGATGGAGCAAGGTGTCTCGCCACGCCTGAATTATTCGATCGCTGCGATCAATCTCTGCAAACAATGCAGGGTTTTATTGCGGCTGTGCCAGTCAAGGACACCATTAAAATTGTTGATGGTCAGACTATTATCGATACGCCCAATCGCGACCATCTCTGGGCAGCCCAGACTCCCCAAGGTTTTCAGGTCGATTTACTCAAAAATGCCCATCTCGAAGCTGTGAAATTGGGTTGGGAAGTAACAGACGATGCGGCGCTATTTGAGAAGGTGGGATTGCCTGTGCAGATTGTGATCGGTGAAGAAACGAATCTCAAAGTGACGACACCGCAAGATTTAGCGATCGCCGAATTTATCTTAAAACAAAGACTCAACTAATGGTGCGCGGCTTCGCCACGCACCATTAATTATTAGAGAGGTCGCTTTGCGACCTCTCTTTTTTTATGCTTTTAAGCTGCGTAAAATCACTAAGAGTTCCGAATCTTCGCGTTTGAACACAGGCAAAAACTCAATGTGCTTATAACGAACGATGCCATGAATATCAACAATGCAATAGGCGCGTTTGCTACCAAATAAGCCAGCCACTCCATACTTTTTGCATACTTCTTGATTGCGATCGCTGAGCAAGGGAAATTGCAAGCCCAGCTTTTTAGAAAATTCAATATGCTTTTCAATAGGATCAGTACTGACCCCTAAAATCTCTGCCCCAGCCTCGCGAAATTTAGTCCAGTCATCCGCAAAGCATTGCATTTCACTCGTACAAAGCGGAGAAAAATCACCTGGATAAAAGGCAAGTACAACATTAGCTTTACCTGCATAGCGGCTGAGGGTAATGTCACCGCGATCGCTAGGCAAAGTAAAATCTGGAGCTTTTTGACCGACTTCAACAGACATAGAATTTCCTGCGTTACCTTATGATGTGGTTTTGATTTGGTATTTGACTAATCATTTGCTTCACAGTCACTCACAATTTTACAGCGCTTTGCGGCGATATAGCGTTTGAAGTATAGGGTTGTTTTCCCGCCTTTGTCGGGAAAACAACCCTATGTACATCGCTTGCTTGAAAAGTGCTATATAAATTTCTTGGGCTAATGTTTTAATTATAGGACTTACGCAAAAAGGATTTGAAACCCGCATTGCATTGTAGGGGGCAATTCATGAATTGCCCCCTACAATGCGTTGCTTTGCGTAAGTCCTAAATTAAATTTGCCATAATTCCTCCGATGCAACATCCTCATCCACAGTCATCTCATCAATTAACGATTAATTTACCTAGCGAACTCTCTACAGCTTTATTAGAAAAAGCCAAAATAACTGGTAAAACGGAAACAGAGCTAGTAATTGAGGGCTTAAGATATATTTTAAGCAATATCAATCAACAAAATGATGATGTAGAGCATTTTCGAGCTTTAGAATTGGCGTTAGAAAATAAACTTAAGCAATATGTAGAAAACCTGATTAAAGATCAGATTTCATCATCTAGATCCTTAGAATATTCGCCCAAAAATAATCTTGACGCAGGTTCAGATTTTAAAAGAGCTATGCCCATTCCCACGATTCGACCTTTGCAAATCGGCGATCGCGTATTGATTTTGGAACCCGATAGCCCCTATTACATGGCGAAGTTATTAGTAGTGAAGACCAGCCTGATTAGGGCAACGGTTGAAACCGATACGGGTGAAATGACTTTCTTAAAACGTGATTTGCGATTTGTTGAGGCTCTAATCACAGAATAAAGTGAGCGCAAAGCGCTCACTTTATTTTTTCACCTTGCGCGATCGCAAAACTTTGATCATCCCTAATCCTGAAACTGCCCCATAAATTGCGCCTTGTAGGGCTGTCGCTAAAACCGTTGATTTTGCCATATAACCTATCTGTAGACCAAATATACTCAGGGATAGGGAGATTGGGCTGATAAATAGCCATAATCCTGCGACTTTAAAAGATGTTAGTAATTGCCATTGACAGATCCCCACGATCGCCCCAATAACCGCAAATTCAGACACCAAAATTGTGACCAATGGCAAGCTTTGCAACGGCGATCGCAGTGATAGCGCTGGTATAAAAAATACGATGGTTAATCCTATTGTCCATCCAGTTAAAGTTAGCGGTAGCCACCAACCTTCCTTAGCAAAGCGATCGCGTAGAACTAGGGACTGAGCGAGAGAAATCCCAATCCCCTGCAAAATCTCATTGAGGAATATGCGCGATCGTAGCTCATAGGGATCTTGCCAAACAATTAAGGGTAAAAGCACACTACCGATAATGTTCGCGATCACCCATAGCCACCAAAAGCTCCATCCCACTTTTTTTGACATAGACTTTTGCAATAGACTAAAGGAAAACAAGTTAAATCATGTCAGATACAGTATCAGGAAAATTAACAGGTAAGAAGGCAATTGTCACAGGAGCCAGTAGTGGCATTGGTAAAGAGGTGGCTCTAAAACTTCTCCAAGCGGGCGCACAGGTCAGCATCCTTAGCCGTAATCCCGATCGCCTTCTCAGTGAAATCCCCGCAGGCAGCAACGCTAAGGGCTATGCCATCGATTTAGTTGACATCCCCCAAGTACTGCCCCAACTCAAGGCGATCGTGGCTGACATGGGCGGCGTGGATATTCTGGTTAATAACGCAGGTAGCGCCTATATTGGCGAACTCATCGATATGCCCCTTGATGAGTGGCAGAAACTGTTTGACCTGAATCTTACGAGCGTATTTCAGTGTTTACAAGCGGTACTGCCCACCATGCGATCGCAAAAAAGCGGCACGATCATCAATGTTGCCTCGATCGCGGGCAAGCAAGGTTTTCCCAATTGGGGAGCCTATTGCGCTAGTAAATTTGCGCTTTTAGGTTTGACTCAGGCGATCGCCGCCGAAGAACAACCCCACGGCGTTAAAATCATGGCGATCTGCCCTGCTTCTGTGAATACGCCACTGTGGGACACCCTCGGCGATAAAGTGCCACCCAACTTTAATCGTGCCGCCATGCTCAGTCCTGCCACGGTCGCCGAATCGATCATGACCCTGATCAATCTCCCCGCCGATGCAATTGTTAACGACCTCGTATTAATGTCTAACGCAGGCGTATTTTAAAAAGAGAAGGAGTTTGAGCAAAGCTCAAACTCCTTCTCTTTAGTTCTAGTTTTTAGAAAATAAACTTATTTAAGAAATGTCCATAGTTTTTTATCTATGAATACTCCATCTTTGTATCTATCTATGTATTGACAAGTTCAATTTATAAGTGATGAAGGATACATAGTTCGTTCTATTTACCTGAAATACCTACACTTTTTCGTTTGATAAGCTTGAAGCTAGTGACGAATAGTCTAGAATTATATAGGAGTGTCAAATCATGATTGCAAAAGTTCAATCTATTGAGAGAAGCCATAACTTCCACGAATCTGCGAATATAGCAGAATATATTAAATTTCCTAGTTTGAATTGTTAATCAAGCAACTTTTTATGTAGGTAGCTTTGATCGTAATCAAACACAAATTTTTAATGTCTAGTTACTGCTTTATCGCTATTTTTTCGCTTCCTCAGTTTTAAGTTAATTCACTGGATATCTAGTAAGTATCACACCATGACGATCAGTATCTCCCGCCCTGTCACCAACAATTCTGAGAACGATTCCAAAAATTCCAAAGTCCTCGAAACTCTAACCACAAGAAGAGCCATTTCGCAAATTATTCGCGATCGCGTCGTAGCGGCTGGAGATCCATATTTTGCTAACGACTCGATCGCCCATCACATCAGCGAGATTGAGCGAGAGGAGCTAAAAAAAGAAATTGAAGGCAAGTTGCAAGGTGTTTTTGATTCTTTGATTATTGATACGGCAAATGACCACAACACTCACGAAACGGCGAGACGTGTTGCCAAGATGTATGTGGATGAAGTCTTCAAAGGGCGTTATCATCCGATGCCCAAGGTTACAGATTTTCCCAATGCTAAGGAACTTGACGAGATCTATACCCTTGGACCAATTACCGTGCGTTCCGCCTGTTCCCATCACTTTGTCCCTATCGTTGGACAGGCATGGATTGGTATTGTTCCTAGCGATCGCGTGATTGGCATCTCTAAATTTAATCGGATTGTAGACTGGGTAATGAGTCGCCCTCACATCCAAGAAGAAGCCGCAATTATGGTTGCCGACACCATCGAAAATCTGATCAAGCCCAAGGGCTTAGCCTTTGTAATTAAGGCTCAACATATGTGCATGACTTGGCGCGGAGTTAAAGAACCTGAAACCAAAATGGTGAACTCAATTGTGCGTGGTTCTTTCCGTCATGACCCCCATATGAAAAAAGAATTTTTCGATCTGATTCGCGCTCACGGTTTTGGCGATTAATTGGGTGATTATTCACAAAAAGAGAGTGGCGGCGCGAAGCGCCGCCACTCTCTTTTTGTGTGTGATTAAGTGATAGGAGATCGCGGCGAAGCCGCGCACGCCTAATCATTCACTGCAAGGGAGTAAACGCTATATAGTGTTTGATAGAAAAATTTATATTGACTGTATTGACGATAATGAGAAATTGGCTGAAAAAATATTTTAATTTAGGAATTTGTGTCGCGATCGCTGGTTGTATCAGCCTTAGCCTAGTGTTAGGAATCCTATTAGGTAACGCTCAACCCGTCCAAGCAAAACTCACCGATGACACCTACGATGGCAATATTTTTGCTCTCTATGGCGGTAATGGCTCCATTGTGCCGCCGCGTATCAGCCTAGCTCAATCCCTCCAAAGCGGTCGTCCAGCGATGATCGTTTTTTATGTAGATGATAGCTCTGACTGTAAGAAATTTTCGCCAATCCTCAATCTTGCCCAAGGATTTTATGGCAAAAACCTGAGTTTGATCGCGATTCCTGTGGATAGTTTAGACCCACAGAAAAAGAACTATGCCCCAACCGAGGAAGCCTATTATTACAAAGGCACGGTTCCTCAAACGGTTTTAATCGCGGCTGATGGTAAGGTCAGTTTCGATCGCGAAGGTATTTTTGGCTTTGAAGAATTAGACTCCGCCATTCGTGGCTTACTCGATTTACCCGCCGCCCCACCCGAACTAAAATTCCGTAAAACCGATAAAGTTATTAACGAGTTGAATCCTTAAATAAATACTGCGGTTTTCATGCTAGTGAGTCAATCAAACAAGGGGCTTAAGCCCCTTGTTTGATTGACTTTAATAAAGAAACCGCAATACGTGAAGAGTGCGGTTTTTATTTAAAGTAAAAAAGCTACCCTTGGGTAGCTTTTTTACTTTAAATATCGGCTTGACGGCGAGTCCTTTTTCCAAAAATCCCCATCATAAACATCCCTGTAACTATCAGCCCGATTAAGCCTAAGCCATCAAGCAAAACATAAAATGGTCTAAGCTGTTCTCCTAAAAATCCTCCCTGATGAATTGTAAGTAAAGTTTCTGCTAACGTCCCTTTGCCCTTGGGGATATTAAACCAACTTCTTCCCAATCTAAAGGCAACTCCTGTAATGGTGGTTAGCAAAAGTGGCAGAAATAAAATCGGAGCAATGAAGCGATGGAGTTTGCGCCAGTTAATTTTCTTCATGATTACTTTGTGTCTAGGGACTGGTTTTAGTGAATGAGTTGATTATGTCGAAGAAAAGTAAAGAACTCGGAAAGGAAAAATAAAGGCGGCGCATTGCGCCGCCTTTATTTACAGGGGAATTTCACGCTAAAACAGCTACCTCCACCGATCGCACTGCTCACATTAATTACTGTGCTATGACTATGCGCGATCGCCTGAGCAATCGACAACCCCAACCCAGTGCCGCCCGATCTTCTGGTACGGGCGCGATCGGCTCGCCAAAATCTTTCAAAAATATGGTCTAAATCCTCAGACGCAATCCCTATACCTGTATCGCTAATGCTGATTTTTAAATAATTTTCCTGTTCTGTCAGATCGACTCGAATTTCCCCTGACTGTGGCGTGTACGCGATCGCATTTTCCAGCAAGTTTGCTAGTAGACGGCGGATTTGTTGAGGATTGCCATAGATATTGATTTGCTCTAGCGTTGGCTCATGGAGATTGGCATTTAAGGTGATCTGCTTTGCCTCGGCTTGTGGTTTTAGCATTTCTAATAAATCTTCTAGTAACTCGCTAGGGGGAAATAACAAACTATGGCGATCGCGATCGCTGGATTCATTATTGTCAAACCTTGCCATGAATAATAAATCTTCGACTAGATGCATCATTTGATCTGTAGCCTGAGCGATCGCGGTCATTTTCTGCACATCAGCGCTGTGAATCCGTTCAGGATGACTCCGCATCACATCGATAGAGGTTTTAATCGCTGTCAAAGGACTCCGCAACTCATGGGAAGCATCGGCGGTAAACTGGCGCATTTGTTCATAATTTTGCTCAACTGGGCGCAAGGTTTGTTTGACGAGCCACCATCCCCCCATACTGCTTAAGGCGATCGCCAGTAATCCACCCCACCCTAAAGCCCATAACAATCTTTCGAGTTCTTCTTCCATTTCTTCACTAGATTCACTAACCCGCACATAACCAATTAAGCCCTTTTGCGGCGAATTTTGCTTTTCAATAGAACTTGATGAACTTGATAGATAAACAGGAATTGTTAAAAATCGCAGATCTTCATATTCGTGATGCGCTTCATATTTAGACTTAGTTTTTTCTGTTTCTAGTTGTTGTACCTTCGCCATATCACTGGAATAATTTAAAGGGAAATTAGGAATTTTTTTTCCTGTTTGGGCAATCAATTTCCCATCTGCATCAAACCATTCCACCGTTTGTTGATGTTGTTGTATATCTTGCCAAGGAATATCTAAATCTCCATCATTATCAAATACCCTTGTTTTTTGAGATGTCAGAGGATTTGCTTTTAGATCAGGCAGACTATGGGCAGCAGCATCAGCGAGATTGACAATTTGCCGATCAATTTTGTTATAGAGATTATTTGCAAAATATTGATAAATAAATAATGTCGTAATTCCTAAAACTGAACTCATTACACTCAAATAAGCAAATAACAACCGCAGATGCAAAGCTTGAAAAGGCTTTCTGATCTGTAGCTGCATTATTTGCTGAAAGTAGCTTTTAAAGTTCATATATAGTCTCTCTGGTTTTCGTGAATTGCAGGTTGTAAAAAGATGGCAAAGCCATCTTTTTACAACCTGCAATTAAATTCTTCTTTAACAAGGGGCTTAAGCCCCTTGCCTGACGTATTATATATATTTCAGGCGATAGCCTAAGCCGTATACAGTCTCGATTAAATCTTGCTTTGCTCCTGCCTTTTTTAACTTTTGGCGCAAACTGCGAATATGTACTTTCACCGTTTCTTCATTGGGTGGCTCAGCCAATGACCAGAGATAATCAATGATTTCTGATTTACTAAAGGTGCGATCGCGATGGCGTAAGAACAACTCTAAAATCCCATATTCTTTCGGGGTCAAATGCAATAATTCACCCGCATAATTGACCTCGTAAGTATTAGGATTAATTTGTAAATGTCCACATTCTAAAAGCATGGTTAGATCAGAAGCCCCCCTTCGCAGGAGCGCTCTAATTCTGGCTAATAATTCATGCAAATTAAAGGGTTTCACTACATAATCATCGGCTCCTACATCTAGCCCCGTCACCTTATCAATGTAGGTATCTCTCGCTGTGAGCATGAGAACGGGCATTTTATAACCATTTTGGCGGATTTTGCGGCATAAACTAATTCCATCTAATTTAGGAAGCATGACATCTAAGATCAATAGCTCATAGGGAAAAGTTTGCACAAAATTAAAGCCCTGTTCGCCATCTGGGGCAATATCCACGACATAATGATGGTCGGTTAGAGCCTCAGTGAGCGCAGCAGCAATGCGATCATCATCTTCAACTAGCAAGATTTTCATGACTGAATTTTCATGGCTGACTTTTAATGACTTTTAATGACTGAGTAAAGAAGCCGCGATCGCATTGCCTAGATGACCGTGAAAATTTTGTAATATTTGCTCTGCGGTTGCTGCATCCACACCTTGCCAATGCATTAACAAAGCTAGTTTTACTTTTCTGCCCGATCGCTCTAATAAGTCCGCCGCCGCCTCGCGACTAACCGATGTGAGATCGCGAATAATCCGAATCGCCCGATCTTCGAGCTTGCTATTGGTGACAGATACATCAATCATCCGATTGCCGTAAACCTTGCCCAGTTGCACCATCACCCCTGTCGAAATAGTATTTAAGACTAATTTAGTCGCTGTACCCGCTTTTAGTCGGGTGGAGCCAGTCAAGACCTCAGCACCAACAAGGGGACGAATCTCGATATCGTATTGAATTGGAAATTGCTCAGGGGGGACACAGCAAAAAAAGACGGTTTTCGCACCTCTTTGTCTAGCTTCCTTGAGCGCCCCATGCACATAGGGAGTGGTTCCACCTGCGGTAATGCCAAAGACCACATCGCGATCGCTAATATTTCTGGCACTAATGGCGGCGGCTCCATCATCTTCGCGATCTTCGAGGGCTTCCGAACTCCGCACCATCGCATTCATGCCCCCCGCCAAGATACCTTGAATTAATTCAGGATCGCTGCAAAATGTGGGCGGACATTCCGCCGCATCAAGGACACCGAGGCGACCGCTTGTGCCAGCGCCAATATAAAACAATCTGCCACCATCAGCGATCGCCTCCGCAATGACCGTAATTGCTTGGGCGATCGCCTCTTTCACCTGACCAACGGCGATCACCGCCTTGAGATCTTCTTGGTTAAACAGTTCCACAATTTCTAAAGCACTAAGCCGATCCAAATTTTGGCTATGGGGATTTGCCTGTTCTGTTAACAAATAACCGCGATCGTGATTTTTCATTGCCCAAACTCAACTCTGGCTTGCTCAACAATTTCTGCCGTAATCGTATCACTACCCGCCGCCTGCGCCAGTTGCTCGATTCTTTGGCGAGCTTGCGATCGCACAAAGTAGGGAATATTTTTATACTTGATCTTGGCTTCAGTAGTCCAAGTTAAACCGTCAAAAGAATCTGAGTCTGCCATAGCTTTATTTAAATGGGTAGTGATTTTTAGTTAACACCCTAAAACCTGCGGCGATCGCCTCAGGTTTTAGATCTTTTAGCCGAAGTACTTAAGCCATTTGGAGATATTTCCTTTGACTAAAAAATGCTAGATTATCGCTAGTATGCCATTACCTTTGTTTTCACTTAGGCTTACTTCGCGTAGATTTACAATTCTGTATTTCTTGTGTTTCTTGTGTATCTATGGCAAAAGCAATAATAAAAAGTCGCTGTAAATTTGCTTTTAAGTAGCTGGGCGCAATTAAATATAAAACCCTAAAACCTGTGGCGATCGCGCAGCGTGCGCCACAGGTTTTAGATCTTGGTTTTTATAGCCTATTGAGGCTTTGAGTAGTATAGAAATATTTTTAAAAGCGGGGCAAAGCGCCGCTTTTAAAAATATTTCTGGGTTTTAAGAAAGTGCAAAGCGCTGTAATTATGTCCAACTACTTACCATAAATATTAACTTGATCACAATAAATAAGATATTTGAAAAATTAGTTATTTTTCTATGATTGTGGGTAAAAATACTAGTATTCAGAATAATTCTGTGATTGAGTACTGAACTGATCGAGATCAAATCTATGTATGACAGTAAATCGAAATCTTCACAGGTGACTCATCAAAAGCAGCAAACTATTGCTAAAAGGCTATTTTTAGGATTATTGCTGGCGATAGTTAGCATTCTAAGCGGCGGGTGGTTAACATTTCAGTGGGTTGGTCAACGCATTACCAAAAACACTCAAGAAAATCTATTAACGATCGCTAGTTTAAAAACCAATCAAATCCATCAGTGGATTTATGAACGCAAAGCTGACAGTCAAGTGTTATCAGGGCAGCCATCTCTATTGAATTTACTCAAAGGGATTGAAAACAAAAATCAAGATGCCATTGCTCAAGCGCAACTAGTATTGGAACAGATTATTAACAATAATAAAAATGAATATGGGTATACTCGGATTATTTTGCTCGATCGCTCAGGGAAGGTAGCTTGGGACTTTGGGCAAGGGTTAGATTTAACTCCCGAAGTGCTGACCATTTTTCAGAAAAAATTTAATCAATCTGCCAATACCAACCCAAAAACGACCAAAACAGAATTAGTCGATCTCCATTGGCGGAAAAACTCAACAGGTCAATCGCTAGTGTATGGAGTGATAGCCCCTGTTTATGATTATTCCGATCCATCCGCAGCCCTACTAGGTGCGGTATATATCGAAGCAGATCCTGCCAAATATCTGTTTGTTGTCCTTCAAGACTCGCAAAAAAATCTAGTTACCGCAGAAACCTTTCTATTCCGACCAGAAGAGAATCTGATCCGTTACCTCACGCCGCTAAAATATCAAAAGATTACTCCACTAGAGTTTACAAAATCATCTAACCAAAAAGATATATTGGTAGTAAAAACCTTGTCCTCCAAGGAATTATTATTGCAGGGTGTCGATTATCGCGGTGTGCCAGTGATTGGGGCAGTGAGAAAAGTTGCAGACACGCCTTGGAGCATGATCTCTAAGATGGATAGAACTGAGGCTAATGCCCCATTAGATCAACTCGCAATTATAGTTAGCGCTCTGACAACTCTGTTAATTATGATTGTGCTGTATGTTGCAAAGCAACTGTGGCGTTCCAGCGAATTGGCTCTACTTAGTTCTCAACAACAAGCTAAAATTGAACGTACCGCTATTATCGAGCAAAATGCTAGGCGCTATATGGCTGCGATTGACACTTCCATGGATGGTTATGCGTTGCTCGATCGCCAAGGCAAGTTTTGTCAAGTCAATGATTCCCTCGGTCTGATCACGGGTTATAGTGCCGCAGAGTTATTAAGCCTCAGGGTGTTTGATTTGATTGTAGGTAATTCCCATGAAATGCTGAACTTTATGGCAAATTCCATGCCAACCAGTCGCCAAAGAATTATTCAACAATGGCAACACCGCGATCGCCAGATCATTGACGTAGAAATTGGTATTTCCTATTTTGAAGAAGAAGGTCAATTTTTTGCCTTTATCCAAGACATTACCAGCAATCTCCAAATCCAAAGACAACTAGAACGTTCTACTCAACTAAATAGCTTTTTGAGTCGTGCTAATGAGGCGATCGTCCGTATTCGTGAGCCTCGGATTCTCTTATCTAAAATTTGTGAAATCGCGATCGCCGAAGGATGTTTAGCCTTAGCATGGATCGGCATTCCTAATGCCAAAACTCAGATAGTAGAAGTCGCGGCGGCGGCAGGTTCAGCCACGCATTATCTCGAAAATATTCAAATTTCGATTGATCCTGACCTAGAGATTTCCCATGGACCGACAGGTACTGCGATTCGAGAAATGCGTTCAGTCATTATCAATGATTATCTCTCAGAAAGTATGACGGCTCCTTGGCACGCGATCGCCCTTGAGTATGGGATTAAATCCTGTGCCACGATTCCCCTGAGGATAGATCGCCACACCGTTGGCGCAATTATGTTTTATGCGTCAGTCGTCAACTATTTTACCGATGATGTGATGACATTGCTAACGGAATTAACCGAAGATCTTGCCCTCGCCCTTGCCCTCGCCGATTCTGAACAGCGTCGCGCTGAAGCCGAAGCATCCCTATACAAAAGTGAAGAACGTTTTCGCTTAGCAATTATCAATGCTCCCTTTCCGATCATTCTCTATACAGAAGCTAACGAAGCATTACAAATCAATCGCGCTTGGATCGAACAAGCGGGCTTTGGCGATCGCGATATTCAAGAAATCACCCAATGGACAGAGCAGTTTTGTCAAGAACATCTACCAAAAATTAGAGCTTTAGAAACTCCTTGGCAAGATAATAATCAAGCAGAATATGAAGCCATCATTACAGGCTGTAATGGTTCACAGCGTATTTGGCGATTTGCCTCCGCCCCCTTACCCAATCACCTTGATGGTGATGTTGTAAATATTGCGATCGCAATGGATGTTACCGATCATAAAGTCAACGAACGCGCCTTACAAAAAGCCAAAGAGCAAGCCGAAGCAGCCAATCAAGCCAAAAGTGTTTTTCTGGCGAGCATGAGCCATGAACTCCGCACCCCTCTCAATGGCATTCTTGGCTATGCCCAAATCTTTTTATTAGATCCTGACTTCACAGAGCAGCAAAAAGAAGGTTTTCAAGTCATTTATCAATGTGGCAATCATCTATTAAACCTAATTTCGGAGATTCTCGATTTATCTAAAATTGAAGCCCATAAAATCGAACTTTGTCCCACAGAAATCGAATTCCATAACTTCCTAATGGGAGTTGCCCAAATATGTCGCATTAAAGCCGAAGAGAAAGACCTCCTATTTCAATGTGATATTTCTGAGCAATTACCCTTTAGCATCTTGGTTGATGAGAAACGTCTGCGGCAAGTATTACTAAATCTATTAGGCAATGCGATCAAATTCACCGATTCTGGCATTGTGACCATGAGCGTAAAAGAATTACCCCGTAATATCGATGATTTATCAGAACCAACCGACCCAAATCTCAAAAACATCCGCTTTCTGATTGCTGATACAGGTAAAGGGATCGCTCCTGAGCATCTAGAACGAATATTTTTACCCTTTGAGCAAGTCGGCGATCGGCAAAATCGTCCTGAAGGTACAGGCTTAGGACTAGCCATCTCTCAAAAACTGGTTGCGATGATGGGAGCAACACTCCACGTTGACAGCGAATTAAACCGAGGTAGTCGGTTCTGGTTTGATTTGGAACTATTAGACATCTCTTCTACGGTAATTAACCAAGACTCCTTTAATCTTACTCAGCGAATCATTGGCTATGAAGGAGCAAAGCGCACCATTTTAGTTACCGATGACACACAGGTAAATCGTAGTGTAATCGCAAAACTATTAGAATCTTGGGGGTTTATCGTCCTAGAAGCCGTCAATGGTCATGATGGAATTTCGATGGTGACTTCTCATCGTATAGATGCGATTATTACCGATTTAGTCATGCCCGTACTTGATGGATTTGCCATGACTCAATTTTTGCGGGAGTTGCCCGACTTCCCCCCAATTCCGATCATTGCTATTTCTGCTAGTGTAGGAAAAGAAGCCCAGATAAAAAGCCTAGAATCAGGTTGTACTGACTTTTTGAGCAAGCCCATTGATGCTCTTGCTCTTTTAGATAAACTCACTGAACATTTGCAGCTAAATTGGATCTATGAAAATCAGTCCTTGGAATCAAAGCTTCTAGATTCACCAAGCCAAAGTTATAAAAGCCAAAATTATAACAATCAGAATAATGATCAGATTATGCCTCCTCTGTCAGAACTTCAATTAATTGAAAATGCTTTAGAAATAGGTGATTTTGATGCGATAGAGCAGTCATCTAAGAGCATTGGGCTTTTAGATCCTAATTATCAGTGGTTTTCAAATGAATTAATAAAATTTGTCCAAGCCTTTGATGAAAAAAGTATTATACAGCTTATCAAATCAAACGATAGAGGCAAAGAGCCGTGAGTAACAGACAACAAACCGTTATTTTCATCATTGATGATAATCCTTCTAATATTAAGGTGCTTACCCATGTATTAGCCCTATCTGGCTATAAGACCTTAATCGCGATGGATGGACTAAGTGGCATTCAAAAAATTATTAAAGCAAAGCCAGACTTGATTTTGCTGGATATCATGATGCCGAATATTGATGGGTTTGAAACCTGTAAGCGTCTCAAAGCCTTAGAGAAGACTCACGATATTCCGATTATTTTTATGACGGCGCTCGCGAGTACTGCGGATAAAGTGAAAGGCTTAAGTCTAGGAGCCGTGGACTATATCACCAAGCCTTTTCAGCAAGAGGAAGTGGTTGCCAGAATCGAAACTCATTTAAAAATATGCCGACTCGCTCACGCGCTAGAGGAACAGAACCAAAAATTAAAATTAGAAATTAAACAAAGACAAAAAGCAGAAGAGGAATTAAAAATTCTTTCTAGGGCCACTGAGCAAAGCCCTGCTTCGATCGTGATTACAAATGTGGATGGCGATATTGAATATGTTAATCCTAAATTTGAAGAGTTAACGGGATATACCTTAGCTGAGGCTAAGGGAAATAATCCACGCATTCTCAAAACTGGGCATACCATGACTAGAGAATATGAAACGATGTGGAATAGAATTGCCTCTGGGGAAAATTGGTATGGGGAATTTCAAAATAAGAAAAAAAATGGCGATCTTTATTGGGAATATGCTTCCATTTCGGGAATCAAAAATAGTCAGGGCGAAATCACGCATTATGTGGCAGTTAAGGAAGATATCACCCAACGCAAGTTAACAGAACAGGCTCTGCTGAATTTAAATCAAGATTTGGAAGATCGGGTGGAGCAGAGAACTGCGGCTCTGCAACAAAGCGAAAGGCAATTGCAGCAAACCAATGAACAGCTTATTCTCAGTAATCTTGATTTGGCTAGGGAGACAAAACTAAAGGATGAATTTTTGGCAAATATGAGCCATGAGTTACGCACTCCTCTCAATGCAATTTTAGGACTATCAGAAGCATTGCAAGATGGAGCTTTAGGTGAACTTGGCGATCGCCAAAAGAAAGCATTACACACCATCGAGACTAGTGGTCAGCATTTGCTGCAATTGATTAATGATATTCTCGATATTGCTAAAATCGCATCTGGCAAATTAGAGTTATATATTGAAGAGACAAATGTTCATAGTCTTTGCAGTGATAGCATTTCCTTTGTCCGACAACTCGCCTTCAAAAAGAATATTCAGTTAGAATTACAAATTAGCGATCGCTTTAATAATATTCAAAATTCTACAATTCCCATTGATCAATTGCGGATGCGTCAAGCATTAATCAATTTGCTCTCCAATGCCGTCAAGTTCACGCCTGAGGATGGCAGCATTAAGTTAGATGTGACTATCGAAGAAGCGGCTCAGAATCAGGTTGCCAATGTGGTCTTTACGGTGCGGGATACAGGAATTGGGATTGCACCCGAACATATTGGCAAATTGTTTCAACCTTTTGTCCAAATCGATAGTGCGCTCAATCGTCAATACGCAGGTACGGGGCTAGGTTTATCTCTAGTCAGAAAGATTACGGAATTGCATGGTGGAAATGTCAGCGTGAAGAGCGAATTGGATCGGGGGAGTTGTTTTACAATTAAGCTACCTTGTCAAAAATTATCGATTAATAAATTATCGATTAATCCTTTGAGCAATCCTGTAAGCAATATTGCTTTGAGCAATCAATCTGATATTGCAGCAGTAAATATCGCAGGATTGTCTCCGCAATCAATGCGATCGCCATCACGCAATAGTCCACTCAAGATTTTAATTGCCAAAGACAGGGCTACTAATGTTGGTAGTATTTGGGACTATCTAGAGAGTCAATGCTATAAACTATCCTTAGCAACTAATGGACAAGAGGCAATAGAAGCCGCGATCGCTGATCCGCCCGATCTAATTTTGATGGATATTCAGACATCAGAAGTAGATGGGTTAACAGCCATCAAAAATATTCGCGCTAATTCAGCCTTAGCTACTGTAGTGATCGTTGTCCTGACGGGCTGTGAGATAGTAGGCGATCGCCAAAAATGTCTTGAGGCTGGAGCTAATGAATATTTAACGAAGCCTATTAAACTTAGAGATTTAGCCAATACGATTCAGAACTGCTTACAAGTGTCCTCAAGCCAAACTTGCTGAAGAACCAAGAAGATTTTTAAAAATCTTCTTGGTTCGGATCGGATCGCAGAGCGCTGTCAACAAAGGCATAGTCTGAGACAACTTTGCCATTAATAATATGTTCTTGAAGGATTCTTTCTAATATTTCTGGGGTTGCGGAATGATACCAAACCCCATCGGGATAGACTAATAAAATCGGACCGCGATCGCAAACTCTCAGACAATTAGTCTTAGTACGAAAGATTTTGACTTCTAGATCAAGTTCTTTAATGCGCCGTTTGAGATAGTCCCACGCTTGCAAGCCAACTTCTTGTTGACAGCAGATGGGTTTCGTTTGGTCAGCACAGAGAAATAAATGCTTTTCGATTTTGGGAATTGATAAATTTTCGGCACGGGTAGCCAGTTGTTGTTTTACTAGATCTAGGTCTAATCCTATTTCTGGGTTAATAATTTGGGGAGAAGATTCCATACAGTTTTTTTAATTAATATAACATCTGTCACTAGCTACGAGAAATCACACAAATCAGGACGACGTTCTTTTGTTCTTAAAATTTGTTGTTCCTTTCTCCATTCCGCAATCAATTTGTGATTGCCCGATCGCAATACTTCAGGAACTTCCCAACCACGAAAAACAGGTGGTCTGGTATATTGTGGATAATCTAACAATCCATCTTCAAAGCTTTCAAACTTGAGCGAGTCTTCCTTCCCGACTGTCCCCGGACGCAACCGCACGACCCCATTAATCAGTGCCAGTGCAGGAATCTCGCCACAGGTCAGCACGAAATCGCCAAGGGAAACTTCGCGGGTGACTAAATGCTCGCATACGCGCTCATCAACGCCTTCATAACTGCCACAAATAAGAACTAGCTGATCGTAATTTACAAGATCCTTAAACATCTCTTGTTTCATTGGCTCCCCTTGCGGAGTCAAGTAGATAATTTCGCGCTTAGGCAAAATTGGTAAAGACTCCACCGCCGCAAAAATCGGATCGGGCTTCATCAACATTCCCACGCCGCCGCCGTAGGGTTCATCATCAACGCGATGATGTTTGTCGGTGGTGAAATCTCTGGGATTGGTGAGATGTACCTCCGCGATTTGGTTAGCGATCGCCTTTCCCAGCAGACTGGTCTGCAATGGCGAAGTGAAAAATTCAGGAAAAAGAGTAACAATATCTATACGCATAAATAAATTTTACCCGAACCAATGCTATTTTTTGAGAGACTCGCTTTGTGGGTCTTGCAAAAAATAGCATTGGTATAATTGGTATATCTGTATGTTGCCTGTCTCTGAAGTCGAAAAAATAATTTTAGATTTAGTAAAACCTTTTAATCCCGAAATTGACAGCGAGAATTTGCCCTTGTCACAGGTGCTATACCGAATTTTGGCGGAAGATGTCGCCAGCGAATGGGACTTTCCCCATTGGGACAACTCGGCGATGGATGGCTATGCTTTACGTTATGGCGATTTAGAGAATTTGTCAGAGCTAAAACTCGCGATCGCCGCCGCAGATATTCCCGCAGGCAAGGCGATTAGTCAATACTTAAAACAAGGTGAATCTGTCCGTATTTTTACGGGGGGAATGTTGCCGAAGGGTGCAGATACGATCATCATGCAGGAAGATACGGAACGCATTAATAATTTTGTATATTTAAAAGTCAAACCCACTCAAGGCGAATATGTACGCCATCAAGGTGAATTTATTAAGGCAGGAACTAAGCTGATTGCCGCAGGTACAAAATTAGGAGCAACGGAAATCGGCGCTCTGGCTTCGGCAAGATGCCAACGGGTCAAGGTTTTTCGACAGCCCCAAGTCGCGATTATTTCTACAGGTAATGAGTTAGTCAGCCTCGAAAATTCTCAAACCCTGCAATCTGGACAGATTATTGATTCTAATCAATATGCACTATCAGCATTAATCACCCAAGCAGGGGCGATCGCCATTCCCTTTGGTACAGTTCGTGATGATAGTGAAGAACTTGAGCGAGTAATGCAACAGGCGATCGCCTCTGCGGATCTGGTCATTTCCACAGGCGGCGTGTCCGTTGGTGACTATGATTATGTCGATCAAATTTTAGAAAAACTAGGGGCGGAAATTCATGTGCGCTCAGTGGCAATTAAACCCGGAAAACCCTTAACCGTTGCTTGTCTCAGTAAGGACGGCGCAAAGCGCCGTCCTTACCTTCTTGATCACGACCAAGATGTGAATGGAAGTGAGGATAAAGTTCTCTATTTCGGAGTACCAGGTAATCCAGTTTCGGCAATGATGAGTTTTTGGCGGTTTATTTCTGGGGCGATCGCGAAGCTAAATGGAACTAATGAAACTTACTGGTATCCACAATTTATCCAAGCCACTACTACTGAAGATTTACATTCACAGGGTAGACGTGAAACTTATCTTTGGGGAAGGTTAAGTTATCAGAAAGGAAACCCGATTTTTCAGCCTGTGAATAATTATAGTTCTGGAAATTTGATTAATGCGATCGGTACAAATGCCCTAGCCGTAATGCTTGTACATCAAACCTATGTGCCTGCAAGGGAACAAGTCCGCATTATGCTAATAGCATGATGTGGCGCTAAGTGCTACCTCACGCTATTTAGGTTTCTGTAATCCCGATAGCCCTATGTTCACTGTATAATTTAGTGGGCATTAATTAAGAGACGACTTAACAGCTATGTGTTATTGACAACTATCGGTATCAACCACATGTATGCAAAGCTATCCTCCAAAGTATTGGGCATATTTTCTGGCTACTTGCATCACTGAGAGTGTTCGCCTTATGCCATCAGATGAAGATAATTTAACTAATGACACTAATCACAATATAGTGACAATGCTGAGGGAATATCGATTATCTCCTTCAGATGCTTTGCAGCAGCAACTAATTAAATTGCATCTAAAACTGATTCGGGAAGCGATCGCCTCCTTACCCATTTCTCTAATTAGTCAAATTAGTCAAATTAATTTTGGCGATCGCCGTACTGCTGATCGCTCAGATGGAGGTGAACGCCGAGTATCCAACAGCATTGCATCCAATGGCATTGCATCCAATGGCATTATTAGGGAGCGTCGATCCAGCGATCGCGAGTTAATCGAAATTGGTAAACAAGGCTTAAAGAAGGCTTTAACATTATTTAACCCTGAAACCAATCCTAATTTTTCCGACTTTGCGCGATCGCATATTCAGCAGCACCTAGAGAATTTCTTGCAAAGACAACACTTAGATAACCGCAACGAGCCAGATGATTCCGACGAAGTTGAGCCGTACATTACGATCACCAAAAGACAAGAAACTTTAGAAATTCTCCAAGCCTATCGCGCCAATCCATCGATCAAGCTGCGGAATCAACTGGTAAACCTGAATATCGGCTTAGTGCGCCGTGAAGCTTATCATTGGAAAAATCAATGTCAAGAAAGCTTTGAAGACTTAATGCAGGTTGGCTCGATTGGTTTAATCAATGCGATCGAGCGATTTAATGTGAGTAAGGGTAATGCTTTTAGCTCCTTTGCCGTGCCATATATCAAGGGGGAAATTCAGCATTATCTACGCGACAAAAGCCCCACCGTGAGAATGCCGCGTGCGTGGCTCACCACCTACAACCAAGGCTGCAAAATCATTCGTAATAAGCGGACGGAAACGGGACGGGAGCCATCGAGTCAAGAGGTGGCGATCGCGCTAGGTATCACTGTTCATGAATGGTATGACATTAAGCTTGCCTGTCAAAACCGATCGCCTATTAGTCTCGATACTCCCATCGATCAAAGCGAAGATAGCTCAGCCTCCATCGGTGATATGGTCACTGATCAAAAATATCAAAGTTTTCAACTTGCCCAAGAAGATAATCTGCGTTTACAGCAAGCCCTCGATCTCTTAGAAGATCGCACCCGCGAGGTAGTCGAGTTTGTATTTTTAAAGGAATTCACCCATCGCGAGGTAGCCGATACATTAGGAATTAGCGCTGTTACTGTTTCACGGCAACTTAAAAAAGGCTTAATCGCCCTCAAAAAGATTTTAGCTACACCCATTGAATAAAAAAGTGAGAATCACAGATTATAAGGATTAAAGGATTACACGGATTTTTAATCTGTGTAATCCTTTAATCTGATTAATCCGTGATTCTCACGTTAATTTGAATTAAATAGGAGTAGTTGCTTGGACTCTAGCGCGAGCCATCCGCAAAGCCTGTTCAGCTTGAATTTTGCCTTGCTTATCTTCAGCCTTAACATTAGCTAAAGTTTGCTCAGCTTGTTCAAGTTTTTTGCGGGCTTCTTCAGCATTGATTTCGCTGCCCAATTCGCCACTACGCACCAAAACGGTTACTTCGTTTTCCTCAACCTCGGCGAAACCACCTGTTAAGGCGATCGCAGCCCAAGCTTTATCTTTACGAAAACGTAACACGCCTGTTTCGAGTGCCGAAATCAGAGGGGCGTGATCGGTCAAAATACCCAATTGCCCTGTGGAACTAGGTAAAATCACTTCCTCTGCGACAGTATCCAGAATCGTATGATCTGGGGAAATTACTTTTACAGTTAGGGTCATGATCTATTTACCAGCTTTAGCTTTCAACTGTTCAGCCTTTTCGATCGCTTCTTCGATGTTGCCAACGAGGTAGAAAGCTTGCTCAGGTAGCTCGTCAAGTTCACCCTTAAGGATGCGATCGAATCCACTGATGCTTTCTTCGAGGGTGACATACTTACCAGGAGAGCCAGTAAATACTTCAGCAACGAAGAAGGGCTGAGACAAAAAGCGCTCAATCTTCCGCGCACGCGCTACAGCCGTCTTATCTTCTTCAGAAAGTTCATCCAGACCCAAAATGGCGATGATATCTTGAAGTTCTTTGTAACGCTGAAGAATTGCTTGTACGCCACGAGCCACACGGTAGTGTTCGTCACTAACTACACCAGGCTGAAGCATGGTCGAAGAAGAATCGAGGGGGTCAACCGCAGGATAAATCCCCTTAGAAGCCAAACCACGAGACAACACGGTGGTTGCATCAAGGTGAGCAAAGGTGGTTGCAGGAGCAGGGTCAGTCAAGTCATCCGCAGGAACGTAAACCGCTTGTACCGAGGTAATTGAACCTTCAGTAGTTGAGGTAATGCGTTCTTGCAAAGCACCCATGTCGGTTGCCAAGGTGGGTTGATAACCTACAGCCGAAGGCATCCGACCAAGTAACGCCGATACTTCCGAACCAGCTTGAGTAAAGCGGAAAATATTGTCGATGAACAACAATACGTCTTGCTTGGAGACATCACGGAAATACTCAGCCATCGTCAAAGCAGTTAAGCCCACACGCATACGCGCTCCAGGTGGCTCATTCATCTGACCATAAACCAGAGCGAGGTATTGAAGTACTCCCGACTCCTTCATTTCATGGTAGAGGTCATTACCTTCACGAGTACGTTCACCGACACCACCAAACACCGACACACCAGAGTGCTTTTTAGCGATGTTGTTAATTAATTCTTGGATTAATACGGTTTTGCCCACACCAGCACCACCAAATAGTCCAATTTTGCCACCACGACGATAGGGAGCAAGCAGGTCAATTACCTTAATGCCCGTTTCAAAGGTGCTGGGTGTGGTTTCTAAGCTGGTGAATGCTGGGGATGGACGGTGAATCGGGAATTTTTCTTCGGTGGTAACAGGACCTAATTCATCAATAGGTTCGCCTAATACGTTGAAGATCCGACCAAGGGTGTTAGGACCAACAGGAACCGTAATCGGTGCGCCTGTATCGGTTACATCCATACCTCTAACGATGCCGTCAGTGGTACTCATTGCAACTGCACGAACTTGGTTATCGCCTAATAATTGTTGAACTTCGCAGGTGACATTAATGACTTGTCCTGCGGAGTTTGTGCCAGTTACGACAACGGCGTTATAAATTTCGGGGATTTTGCCACTGGGGAATTCGGCATCGACCACAGGACCGATGATCTTGGTGATGCGCCCGACTGATACTTTCTCTGCGGTAATTGCCATGCTTGCTGTTTACTCCAGCCTCTTAACTCAGAATCTAAAAAATTTGCGATGAAATGGCGTGCTAGAAGATATAGGCAAAAAATGCGATATATCAAACTATAAAGGTTTAACTAAAAATTAAACTTTTCGCACTTACATATAAAGCTAACCGCTTCTCAAAATATCATTTAATGGCTATCGAAAGATCGCTGTTTTACCGAAAACGATTAGATTTTCTACTAACCATTGCTAATATTTTGCAAAGGAGCGACTAGGCGGTGCGGTAAACTGCGGCGTACGATCGCTGTTTAAGTTGTTTGAATTTTGAGAATTAGGACGCAAAGGCGATCGCAGCAATGCTTCAGGATTAAAACGATAACCAATATTTCGCACCGTTTGAATCAAGTTTGGTTGTTGCGGGTCAACCTCTAGCTTTTTGCGTAACGATAAAACATGGGTATCCACAGTACGCGGATTATTAATCTCATCAGGCCAAGCTCTTTGTAAAAGCTCAGCACGACTTAGCGCCAAGCCCTCAGACTGTGCGAGGACATAGAGCAAACTAAATTCTTGAGGGGTTAAATCGATCGCATTACCCTTGAGCCTAACTTGACGTTGTACCAGATCAATTTTTAATACGCCATAGTCTAGACAAGCTGGTGGTGCTGAGGTGCGTAATCTCCGAGTTAACGCTTCTACCCTAGCCAAAAACTCCTGCATCCCAAATGGTTTCGTCAAATAATCATCCGCACCTGCTTTTAAACCCTCCACAATGTCAGATTCACTGGTGCGTGATGAAATTACAAAGATCAAAGAGCTTCTTTGCTTGTGTAACCAGCGACATAGCTCGATACCATCCCCATCAGGTAAATCGGCACTCAAAATCACCAAGCTCGGCTGCTGCTTTTGAAATACTAGCTTTGCTTGTTGACCACTGACTGCCTGAAATACCGAATAGCCAATTTGCTGCAAATGCCAACCCAAGAGAGAGGCAAGATTCGGATTACCTTCCACAATTTCTATACTGATCGGAATCAAAGAAATACTCTCCTGCCGAGTCAATGCCTATAGCTCTCGGATGATGAGTCTGCATGATAACTTAGCTGTAGTACATATTTTGTAGCTGTAATTACCCTCTAGGATGGGTAAAGCGCCATTATTGACCCTATAGTTCACAATAATGTTGAGCTAGTTAATACTAAAAAATCCAGTGACTTATCGAAACCCTGTTCCTACTGTTGATATCGTTATTGCCCTCCGCGATCGCCCCCATCAGCCCATCGTGTTAATTGAGCGACTCAATCCACCCCACGGATGGGCGATCGTTGGGGGGTTTGTGGATTATGGAGAATGTTTGGAAGATGCGGCAAGGCGTGAGGCGGCAGAAGAAACGGGACTACAGGTAGAGTTAATTGATTTACTAGGAATTTATTCTGATCCTAGCCGTGATGCTCGCCAACATACGATTAGTGCTGTATATATGGCGGAAGCGGTGGGTGAACCCAAGGCAGGTGATGACGCGAAATCGGTGGGGATTTTTGGAGCATCGGAGATGCCCAGTCAGTTATGTTTTGATCACGCGCAAATCTTGCAAGATTATTGGCGATATCGCACCTACGGCATCCGTCCTAAGATTAAGTAGTTAAGGACGCGCAAACCAGATTTTGTGGTGCGGCAAAGCCGCACCACAAAATCTGGTTCTTTGCTTTGGGTAGGCAATTGATCAAAAAAGTTTGCTTTAGGTGTTGACAAACCTTAAATCTGCTGTGTATATTGATAAAGGTCAAGAACACGCCCCCATCGTCTAGAGGCCTAGGACACCTCCCTTTCACGGAGGCGACGGGGATTCGAATTCCCCTGGGGGTATTCTTGATAGACAAAAAAGCCTTTGCATCGCAAAGGCTTTTTTGTCGGAAAATATTGATTATATTCAATCTAAAAAAATACGCCCCCATCGTCTAGAGGCCTAGGACACCTCCCTTTCACGGAGGCGACGGGGATTCGAATTCCCCTGGGGGTATTAACAAAGAAGCCTTCGCATAGCGAAGGCTTCTTTGTTTAGAGTAATTTTTCTAAGCCGTAAATTAGTGATTTGAGTGCGATTACTTTGCGGACACAGAGCAGGACTCCTGCCATGTAGCAGGTGCGATCGCTGGCATTATGCTCAATTTTTAATGTTTCCCCCATCGCCCCGAAAATTACCTCTTGGCGAGCGACTAGCCCCGGAACACGCACACTGTGAATGCGAATATTTTCACCATAGATTGCGCCCCTTGCGCCTGTGAGATGTTCTTTTTCATCAACAAGGGCTGGGTTAAAGGATTGTCCTAACTCCGAGAGCATTTGGGCGGTTTTGATCGCCGTACCGCTAGGGGCATCGGCTTTTTGGTTGTGGTGCAGTTCAATGATTTCCACATGCTGGAAATATCGGGCGGCAGCGATCGCCGCCTGTTGCATCAAAATTACGCCCACGGAGAAATTTGGGGCGATAATGCAGCCCATGCTTGATTTGTCTGCAAAAACTGCAAGGTCAGCAATTTGTGAATCGCTTAAGCCCGTTGTACCAACTACAGGACGCACGCCATAGGCGATCGCGGAGCGAATATTTTCATAGATGATGCTGGGATGGGTGACATCAACCATGACTGGCAGTTGCGATTCTTGGGCGGATTGGGCAAGCACGACTTCGAGATTGTCGGTGACAGGTATTTCTAATTCGCCAATACCCACAACTTCGCCGATATCTTCGCCTAGGTGCTGGCGACCGATCGCGCCTACGAGGGTCATGTCAGGAGATTGGGCGATCGCTTTGATGATTTCGCGCCCCATTTTGCCTGTTGCGCCAGAGACGACGACAGGAATTTTGGCATTATTAGTCATGACTTAAAATTGGAAAGCATATAGTTTTGAGCTTAGCGCAGAAGTTACAGCGCTTTGCGCTAAATTAAAACCCAGATAAATTTTTGAAAGCGTGGCAAAGCCACGCTTTCAAAAATTTATCTGGACTACAGGCTGTTTAAAAATCAAACCTAGAACTTGTGCCGCCTGCGTAGCGGGCGGTACAAATTCTAAAGTTTTTGAAAAATACTTGCGAGTTAGAAATTATTTGTGGAAAGGTTTGATATCCGTAGCATTATTGATGGCTATTCTCAAGGCTATTTTTTGATGTCCGAGGGCGATGGACAGCCAATTGAGTGGTATTACACCAATGAACGCACCTTAATTCCCCTTGATGCTCGCTTTCGCTATCCCAAATCCTTGCAGCGTGTGATCAATCAAAATCGATTTGAAGTAAAAATTGATAGTGCCTTTGAGAGAGTCGTCGAAGGTTGCGCCGATCGCGAAACTACATGGATTTCTAAGGAAATGCGATCGCTTTATAGCAAGTTGCATCAAGCAGGTTGGGCGCATAGTTTTGAGACATGGCAAGGCGATCGGTTAGCAGGTGGGATTTTGGGGCTGGCGATTCGGGGTGTATTTATTGGTGAGTCAATGTTTTTTAAGATTCCTGAAGGCTCGAAGGTGGCAATGGTAAAATTAGTAGAACATTTGCGATCGCGTGGTTATAATTTATTTGATGCTCAATTAATGAATCCCCATCTTGAGAGATTTGGAGCTTACGAAATTGACGATCCAAGTTATCAAGATCTTTTACAAAAAGCCTTAACTAAATCTTGTATTTTTGTATAGCTACAGCCATTCTCATCAAAACCCCAATAATGAAAGGCGGCACTACGCGCCGCCTTTCATTATTAGGGTTTTATGTTCTAATACACGCTCTAAGACTATCTGAATAAATTATTGGGCATCCCGCGTAGCGGGATGCCCAATAATTTGGGTTGAATTAGTCGCGATTAGGCTGAGTCTCTCTATAATTAAAGTTAAGTTCCTCCCCGTGAGACATATGGTAGCTATCACCGATCAGCGATCGCAACCCCAAATCACCAACCAATTAAAGGCTGTCATCCCCACAACCTCAGAAATTGTCTATCCCAGTTCCGATGGAGAACCCTTGGCAGAAACCCAGCAGCATGTTTTGGCAATCCTGATGACCCTTGCTCTCTTGAGACTGTATTTACAGGATCAACAAGCCGTGGTCTTTGCCGACCAATTTCTCTATTACATCGAGGGGAATCCTAGAGCGAGAGTTGCCCCTGATGTGATGGTGGTTTTTGATATTGAGAAACGACTCTATGCAAATTATAAAATTTGGGAGGGAAAGCAAACTCCTGCAATTATCTTTGAGGTGACATCCGCAGGCACAAAAGAAGTTGATTGGAACTTTAAGAAGACACTATACGAACAATTAGGGGTTACGGAATATTGGCTGTTTGATCCCTACGGTGAATGGGTTGCAGACAAGTTGCAAGGTTTTCGACTGAATGAGGATGATGTGTATAAGCCTATTCACGACAATTGCAGCCAAGTTTTGCAACTGCGGCTCCAATCTGAAGAATATCTGATCGGCTTTTACCGTCTTGATAATGGTGAGAAGTTACTCACTCCTGAAGAGTTATATAGCGCCGCGCAGGATGCTAATCAAAGGGCAGAAGCAGCTAACCAAAGGGCAGAAGCAGCTAATCATCAGGTGTTACAGGAAAAAGCACGGGCTGATCGGCTTGCCGAAAAGCTCCGACAGTTGGGTGTGGAGTTAGATAATGAGATCTGATATAGAACCAAAAGCTGTAGCGCACGCTGCGCGTGCGCTACAGCTTTTAGGGTTTTATATTTAATTGCGCCCGCCTACTTGTTTGAATAATATTGATTTAGAGTTAGTGTAGGGAAATTCTGTGACAGAACTACATCAAATTGGAGAAACTGTTCAAAATCGTTATCATATTGAGAATGTGCTTGGACAGGGAGGAATTGGCATCACCTATGCGGCGATAGATTCGCACACAGGCGATCGCGTGGCTCTCAAAGCTCTATCTTTGAGAAGAATGAATGATTGGAAGGTATTAGAACTTTTTGAACGGGAAGCCAAAGTATTAGCGCAACTTACTCATCCCGCGATTCCACGTTACTTAGATTATTTTCAAATTGATCATCAAAGCGATCGCGATTTTTATATCGTGCAGCAATTGGTGGAGGGAAAATCATTAGCACAGGCTATTGCGGACGGTTGGCATGGAACGGAAGGCGATATCCAAAAAATTGCAGAACAAGTTTTAGATGTATTGATTTATCTGCATGAACTCAAGCCCCCTGTGGTGCATCGAGACATTAAACCTCAAAATCTAATTCTGCAACCTAATGGCAAGATCGCCCTTGTGGATTTTGGCGCAGTCCAAGATACCTATCGCAACACTCAGGTGGGCGGTAGTACTGTCGTTGGTACTTATGGCTATATGCCGCCCGAACAATTTCGCGGGAAGGCTGTCCCTGCAACGGATCTCTATGCCCTCGGTGCAACGATTTTATTTTTATTGACGGGGCGATCGCCTGCGGATTTGCCTGAAGTTCGCTTCAAAATTAACTTTCGCGGTTCTGTCAATATTTCGGAACATTTTGCCGAATGGCTCGATCGAATGATTGAACCTGCGATTGAGGAGCGTTTTAGTACTGCGAGACAGGCTCTCAAATCCTTACAAAACCAATTACTCCCATCTATCGAAAGTCGAATTAGAGATCTCGATATTCAGCATTTACTAGATCCCAAATTAGTTGCAGCACATTTTCAACAAGCCCATAAACAGATTAAACCTTTGGGAAGTCGCATTGAACTAAAGAGAACCAGCAATTCCTTAGAAATTGATATACCACCCGTGGGATGGAGCGGTGAAGGCGTGGGTATATTAATGTTTGCTATTTTCTGGAATGGATTTCTAGTGTTTTGGACATCATTAGCGATTAAAGGAGGATTTTTTGCGCTTTTCTCAATTCCTTTTTGGATTATCGGGATTGGCATGGCTTATGCAGGATTATCAATTGCTTTCGGCTCAGTTCATCTAATAATTGGCGATCGCAGTTTTAGTATTGATTGGGACACCATCGGCATTAAGCGCCATGTAAGGGGGAAAACCCAAGATTTGGGAAGAATTGATCTCAAAAGTGCTTACGAAGTCAATAATCAACCCGTGATGCAGTTGAGTATTAACCAAGGGATTTATAATCACAAATTTGGTTCTGGCTTAAGTCGGGTTGAGAAAGAATGGCTCATGTACGAAATTAATAATTTTTTAGAGATGTGGCGATCGCAACATTAGAAACCAAACCAAGAGATTTTTTAAAAGCTTTGCTTCGCAAAGCTTTTAAAAAATCTCTTGGTTTGAGTGCAAACAACTTAGTAAATTTAGAGGATTGTTTGCCCGCTTTCGGCAGGGAAACAATCCTCTGAGTGATAAGAAACTGTGTCAAAATATAAATAGTTAAATACAAGCTTATATTTACAAGCTAATTGGCAATGTCTGCAATTTCTATCAAAATCCCCAAGCAAAAAGTCAAAAATCCTCCCTTAGAGGTGCATACCCTAGGCGATCGCGTATTACGTCAGCCTGCTAAGCGGATTAGCAAAGTTAATGACGAAATTCGGCAAATTATTGTCAATATGCTGATCACGATGTACAGCAACGACGGCATTGGACTAGCTGCCCCACAGGTGGGGATTAACAAACAATTACTCGTTATTGATACCGAACTCAAGGATGAAAGCAAGCCTCCCTTGGTGATGATCAACCCTGAAATTAAGAGTTCAGGTGGAGACTTGATTACTGGTGAAGAGGGATGTCTGAGTATTCCTGAAGTATTTCTTGATGTTATTCGTCCTGATCAAGTAGAAGTTGCTTATCGGGATGAAGATGGTAGACCTCAAAAACTGGTAGCCAGTGGTTTACTCGCAAGGGTAATTCAACATGAGATGGATCATTTGAATGGAGTGTTATTTGTCGATCGCGTCAAAAATCCAGTTGCTCTCAACAAAGAATTAACCGCTCATGGCTTTGCCCCTAAGGATGTCCAAGCAATTCAATAAAAAAAGCCGCACTTTGTGACAGGGATTCGGTAGTGTTTCAAAGTTGTTGGATCGAAAAATTGGATAAAAACTGCAAAAATGAGCCAGCTATTGATCCTAATTTCCGAGTTTTATTTGCTCCCCAACAATTCTGAGACACTACTGCTTCTTAATAACCAAGTTGAAAATTCTTAATGCAAGAAGTGGCGAACTCCTGTAAATACCATCACTAAGCCAAGTTCGTCGGCGGCCTTAATCGAGTCGGCATCGCGCAAACTGCCGCCTGGTTGCACGATCGCCGTAATACCAGCAGCAGCAGCAGTCCGCACCGAGTCATCAAAGGGGAAGAATCCATCACTGGCAAGAAATGCGCCTTGAGCTTTTTCTCCTGCTTGTTCGAGAGCGATTTTGGCAGAACCAACGCGATTCATTTGCCCTGCCCCGACACCGATGGTAGTGGAGTCTTTGGTAATGACGATCGCATTGGATTTGACATGACGGCTCACTTTCCACGCAAAAATTAGTTCCTGCAACTGTTCAGGAGTGGGTTGCTTTTGGGTGACAACTTTCCATGTGTCAGGCTTGACCGATTCATCATCGGAGCGTTGAACGAGCATTCCACCCGCGATCGTTTTTACAGTCTCATGGGAACCTTGATGGAAATCAGATAGAACTAATACGCGCAGATTTTGTTTTTTACTGAAAATTGCGGCGACACTAGGGACACAGGCAGGCGCAACCACACATTCCAAAAAAGTTTTATTCAGAAGTTGGGCTGTCTCTTCATCAATGGGACGATTGAGGGCAACGATACCACCGAAAGCGGAAGTGGAATCTGCTTCAAAAGCTTTTTGATAGGCTTCAGCAATGGTTGAGCCGATCGCGACACCACAGGGATTATTATGCTTGATGATCACCGCCGCAGGCTGATCATCACCAAATTCGGTAATAAGGCTACGAGCCGCTTCAAGATCGAGCAGGTTATTAAAGCTAAGTTCTTTCCCTTGCAATTGTTGGGCGGCTGACCAACCTTTAGGAGTTGCTCCCACTTGATACCATGTGGCGGGTTGATGAGGATTTTCACCATAGCGTAATGGCTTAGGATTGTTGCACAGCAAGGTATAGGAAGAAGAAAGTGTATTGGAAGATTTTTCTTCTAGACTGACAAGATTAGATACTAAATCATCACTCAAGTATTTAGCGATCGCCGTATCGTAGGACTGGGTATGTTTGAAGGCAGCCACTGCTAATTCTTTACGGAACTCTAGGGTAGTCTCACCATTATTCGCCTTTAGTTCTTCGAGCAGTTCGGCATATTGACTAGGGCTAGATAGTACAGCCACATGTCTATAATTTTTTGCGGAAGCACGGATCATGGTTGGTCCGCCAATATCAATATTTTCGATCGCATCTTCAAGGGTGACATTAGGCTTCGCGATCGTTTCTTCAAAGGGATAAAGGTTGACTACCACAATCCGAATTGGCTGAATGGCATTGTCAGTCAAATCTTGCTGATGTTCGGGTAATTCGAGTCTCGCTAAAATGCCACCATGAATGCGCGGGTGCAAAGTCTTAACCCGTCCGCCTAAAATTTCGGGTGCGCCCGTATAGTCAGAAACCTTAGTAACTTCAAGCTCGGCCGCCTTGATTGCCTTGGCTGTGCCACCGCTACTGATTAGCTGAAAATTGTAGGTAGTGGATAGTTCACGGGCAAGGTCGAGTAGTCCTGTTTTATCAGAAACACTCAAAAGGGCAAGGGGTTTCATTCGATTAGCTCCATATTCATTCCACTTTATTCTATACCGACAGCGCTTTGCGCTGAAATGTGAGCCACAATTTTTGTTAAAAGTCCTGTAAAGCAGGACTTTTAGGGACTTACGAGAAAATAAAATACCAATCCAGATTTCCCATAATCGGTGGGGCAGCTTCGCCGCCCCACCGATTATGGTTTTATATTTGGTACTTTATTGAGTCGCAAGTCCCTTAACAAAAATTGTGGCTGATAATGACTTTTCCCTGTTCTGGTGTCCATACAGGAAATTTCTGCATGATAAATTCAAAGATTTCGCTGGTTTCATGCCACTGAAGCCATTTTTGTAAATATATATAAGGGCTGGAGTGAAACCAATCGATATTTACATAGGCGAACTGTCTCACAAAAGGAAAAATTGCTATGTCTGCGAGGGTGGGGCGATCGCCCATCAAGAAATTATTTTGCTGAAGTTGATTCTCTAAAACTTGCAAAACTGCTTCGGCTTGTTGACGATAAAAATCCTGTGATTCCTCTGGAAAGCGATTGGGATATTTGTAACGATCTAACGCCTTCTTAAATTCGCCATCATTGGTTTTAATTAATTGCTTGGCGATCGCCAAATTTGCATCCGATAGATTCAACCAATTACAAGAATCATTTTGCTGAACAGCCCAATTCATAATATCTAGACTCTCTTCTAGAATTACAAAATTTTGATTAGAACCTTGATCAGAGTTCTCAACATCATTAACAATCTGCATTACTGGTGTCGTTCCCTTAGGAGAAATTTCCAGCATTTGCTTGGGTTTATTTTTGAGCGAGACTTCTCTAAGTTCATAGCTAATTCTCGCATAGGCAAGCGCCATCCTCGCCCGAATCGCATAGGGACAACGCCGAAAAGAATAAAGAATTGGAAGAGACATCACAAGATTGGCGATCATTAAAGTTAAAATCCAATAATATAATCATCAAACAGAACGTTCCTGAGCAATTAATAATATTGAATCGTCTAATGTCCAAAAACTATAGGATCACCTTACTCCCTGGTGACGGTATTGGTCCTGAAATCATGAAGGTTGCAGTGGCAGTTTTACAAGCGATCGCCCCAAAATTTGATCTGACCTTTGCCTTTGAGACTGCTTTAATCGGTGGGGCGGCGATCGATGCAACAGGGCATCCACTGCCCGAAGAAACTTTACAATCATGCAAAAATAGCGATGCAGTTTTGTTAGCTGCTGTCGGTGGTGATAAGTGGGACTCAATGCCATCGCATCTGCGCCCCGAACAAGCATTGCTAGGCTTACGCGGTGGACTGGAGCTATTTGCAAATTTACGTCCTGCTCAGATTCTGCCCCAACTAATTGATGCGTCAACCTTGAAGCGCGAAGTGGTCGAAGGTGTAGACATTCTAGTGGTGCGTGAACTCACAGGCGGGATTTATTTTGGCAAGCCGAAGGGCATTGTCGCCGATGAAAATGGTGTGCGCCGTGGCTTTAATACGATGGTTTATACAGAGCCAGAGATCGATCGCATTGCCAAGGTTGGTTTTGAGGCTGCTCAAAAACGGCGTGGTTCTCTTGTCTCCGTCGATAAATCCAACGTATTGGATGTGTCTCAACTATGGCGTGAGCGTGTAACCGCTATTTCCAGTGCATATCCTGATGTGCAGCTATCCCATATGTATGTGGATAATGCGACGATGCAAATTATCCGCAACCCTAAACAGTTTGACGTAATTCTCACCAGTAATTTATTTGGCGATATTCTCTCCGATGCGGCCGCAATGCTAACGGGCAGTATTGGGATGTTGCCATCGGCAAGTCTTGGAGTTGCGGGTAAACCAGGAGTGTTTGAGCCTGTGCATGGTTCGGCTCCTGACATTGCGGGTAAAGATTTGGCGAATCCTTTGGCACAGGTTCTCAGTGCGGCGATGATGTTGCGCTATGCCTTTAACGAAGGGGATGCTGCCGATGCGATCGAGGCGGCAGTCGATCAAGTTCTTGATTCGGGCAAACGGACAGGCGACATTATGGCGGATGGCTGCGAAAGATTGGGATGTGTCGCGATGGGCGAGGCTCTACTAGCGGCGATCTAAAAAAAACAAAGAGGCGGTACAAAGTACCGCCTCTTTGTTAGCGTTGATTGACATTAACTGGTGTCGGTGACTGTCGCTCGATGATCAAAAAGCTACTTGTGGGCTTAGGTAAAACTTCTACATCACTAACTTGTCTTGACTTAGCTAATTGTTCATCGCGATCTTGCCATCGACTACGAATGGGCTCAATCTCTACAGGTGTGGATAACAGGGTTGTACTAGCGTTGGCATTATTCGCGATGGGACGCTTTAGAGCCGTATCAGTTTCATAGATGCGACTGCGGCTATAAACCCTTTGGCGCAATGAGGCGATACTTTCGGCAATGCGTTCATCAGAATTTGTTGAGATTGCCAAAGGATCGCGCATGGAGTTATAGGTACGCTCAACTCTGGTATAGATTCTTTTGCGATCGCTAACATTTGCCTTTGCGACATAATTTGGGCGAGTCAATGCGCCTAGTTCCTGCTGCGATCGCGCCTTCATTTCGCCAATAACCTCATCCTCATCTAGCAAAAGTGATGTTTTACCATCTTGAGATGATTTTGGCGAATCCTTGGGTTTAGGAGGGGGGCTAACCTTTGGTAATTTAATACCCGCAGGAGATGGATTAACCCCCTCTAGCGCTTGTTTACCAAATCTATAGGCTACTAATCCAGCCACGGAGCCTACAACTATCATGCCTATCAGCAATAGCAGACTGTAACTAAGTCTAAATTTCTTAGGTGGCTTTTTCTTCTTGCGGAGACGCTTTTCGGAGTTTTCGGGTCGGGTTGTTGCCATCACAAACTTGTTTAGCTAAAATTTCCCTTGGGCAACCTACAAGGTAGCTTGTTGATAGCATATAATACTTACGGTTATAAAAAAGCACGCGATACGCAAAAAACTCTGCGCTTTAGCGCTGAGATGTAAGCGAACGGCGGTTTCAACCGATTTGTCTATGTTATATTATATTCTGTGGTAGGGTAATCAACCAGATTAAAAACCCCGTACCTAGCGGTACAAACAAGCTGAACCTTGACAATTAAATCTACGCGGTTCTACTGCATTGTTCTAGATTCCTCAAGCGCAGTAAGTAAAAGACTTATAGGAACTAGACGACCAGCCTTTAACTCAAACAAAAACTTTGTAGCAATACAAACTACCGAGTGGCATTCGGAAAGTTAACGCCCTTAGGAGAGAACCACCTTTGTTTAGAGCTTTGCAAGGAATTCTAAGTAAGTGGACTCGTTGAATCGGGAATCTCAGTCGCGTTACTCGCTGAGAGTGTCAAAATCACAATATTACCAAGGTTGGCTGACTGGTAAAGCAAACGACTCATAATCGTTGATATGTCGGTTCGATTCCGACACCTTGGATTAGGCAATACAAGCCACTACGACTAACTTACACCGTGTGAACACTTACAAGGTTAGACATTTTTGGACACATTTAGCCTAGTTTTGACTATGATTTGACTATGAATTCTGTTATCATAGTCAAAAGCAACCGAGTTCATAGTCAAACATATGTACACAGCTAAAGATCGTCAAAGCAAAGGCACAGTAAGCGTCGAGGTGTTTCAAGGACGGCTGAGGCTGAGATTGCCAAGACAGCTATTTGATGGCAAGCAGAAATACTTAACGCTTGGGCTGTCAGATACTAAGATCAATCTCAAGATTGCTGAGGCAAAAGCTCAAGAACTACAGACTGACATCGTTCTGGAGCGATTTGACTACACACTAGATAAATATCGTCCTACCCATTTAAAACTTGTGACTATGAATCATAGTCAACAAGCTTTAAATCTTGGGGCATTGTGGGATAAGTATATGGAGTTCAAAAAGCCGATCGCCTCTCCTAGTACTATTGGCAATCAATACGCAGGATTTACCCGTGCGATCGCGCTTTTACCATCACAAAATTTAAAAGACTCTGTAATAATTCGAGACTGGATCATTGCTAATAAGCCGCCTAATGCTGCTAAACGATTGATCGTGCAACTTAATGCTTGCTGTAAATGGGGCATGAAATCAGGACTAATCACTGAAAACCCATTTTTTGATATGGCATCAGAAATCAAGTTGCCAAAAAATCAACGGGGTGAAGAGAATGACATTACACCTTTTACAAGGGAAGAGCGCGACCTGATTATTGAGGCTTTTGCAAAACATCCTCACTATCGCTATTACACAGCCTATGTCCAGTTTTGCTTTTTTACAGGTTGTAGACCGAGTGAGGCGATCGGGTTGCAATGGAAACATATTGATTTTGATAACAGTGTTGTTAAGTTTAGACAGGCTGTTGTTTTTGGTGAAGGCTATCAGCCCACTCTCAAGGATGGATTGAAGACGCAAGAAAAACGCGATTTTCCAATTAACAATCAACTGCGAGAAATTTTGACTGCACACAAATCTGAAGGCGCTAAACCGAATGACTTTGTTTTTCCTGCAAAAGAAGGCGGATTTATTCGGGTTAATAACTTTGCAAATGTGGCTTGGCGCAAAGTTTTGGAAAGTTGTGGGATTGAGTATCGCAAACCATATCAAACGAGACACTCATTTATTACGTTATGCCTTGATGCTCATATCGAAGTTAAAGATGTAGCTAAGTGGGTTGGTAACTCTCCAGAAATTATTTACCGTCACTATGCTGCTCATTTGCGTAGCCTTGTTGTACCAGAATTATAAATAGGACTAGCTATGCTGATTTATCCTGCTATTCCTACAAAAATATCTCTGCAAGAAGCTCTAGATTTCATTTGTGATATGCCTGATGTTTTGTTGCGTAACTATTATCCTTGGTATCTTCCAGTAAAGTCTGAAAAAGAGATATTACAAAATATAAATCAGGAATATAGGGAAGAAGCTAAATGGATAGCTCATTATCTATTTATTGATAGGGGCATTCCGAAAGACATTGATGAGGGATTATCTGAAGCAAAGGCAAAAATATCGATTAAGCAAATTGATATTTGTTATCAACTAAGTCAGCATTCAAAAATTTGTAAAGATACATTCCCCATTTGTGAATTTAATCACTTATGGCTCTGGGTTTCCTTTAAGTTGTCATCATGCCTAGAGGACTTGAGAAACAAGGGGATTCCAGATGGTAAACCAAGAATAGTTGGTAAGACAGATAAAGCTAGATATCAGACACAATCCATCTCAAAATATTCTCCGTCTAGGGAAATAATAACTTATCAAAGAAAAGAGCCTAGTGGTTCTAAAAAGCAAAGACTTAAATTTAAAACTGTAACGCCTGAAGAGTTTGACTTTCAGCATAATTTTCATCACTTTATTCATACTTGTGCCTATCGATTGGCAGAGCAAAATAGTGAGTTTAGCTCCAATTATTGGGAGCCTTATTTGCAGAGTTTAGCTTCTTTTAATAATTTAGTAGGACAAAATCCTAATATTCAGAGCAGTTACCTTATGCCAGATGGCGAAATTTTTACCACAGGAAAACGTAAAAAAATCCCTAAAGGATTTGGAGTGAGATTGTAACGAATTCGTTACATTAGATTTTTTTGTTATGGCTACTAGATTTCTAGAAAATTCTAATTAATAGTTAGGTATCTGAATTAGACGAACTAAATCTATGAGTACTCAATTTTGTACAAAGAAGTCTTTGTGTAATGCAACAGGACTATCAAACTCGACATTCAAGAAATATCGCTTACAGGGGGCTTGGATTGAAGGGATTCACTGGCAACGGGTGAACTCTCGCTGTGTGCTGTATAACCTGTCTTTGATCTTGGATTGGTTGGCTAATCGGAGTCAGCCTGAGCATCATCAAAAAGCAATTGATTTCTATGTGCGATCGCTTCCTTCTAACCAAGGAAAACGTAGAAGTGCGGGGTAATAAGAATTAATTCACTTACTAATTATTTCAGGGGGGAACTGAAAATGCACAACGATGCCGAATTGATTGATTCTCAAGCGATCGCTAACTGGCAGTTTGTACCAGTAAAAGGAAAATCTCCAGCAATGGGTGGGACTGATTGGTACAAAAAAGATTTTACTCGTGAGGAGATTCACAATCTTATTAATAGCAAGAAAGCAACTGGCTTTGGTGTCAAGTTGGGGACTGCTAGCAATGGCTTGATGGTAACTGATATTGACGGTCAACCCGCAATTGACTATCTAAAGACTAATTATCCGCCTTTACCTAAAACCGTATCTAGCACTTCGAGAGAGGGCAATGAGGCTCATTATTATATTGTTCCGAAACAATATTGGGCGTTGCTAAAACGCGAAGAAATCAAGACTGGTATCCAATATACTAAAGCGGATGGCAAAGAGACTGAATCTAAGATTGAGCTTAGATGGGGCGTAATGCAACAGGTTGTACCACCATCTACTCATCCTGATACTGGACAACCTTACAAGTGGATTAATTCACCACAAGACACGGAAGTAGCTGTTATTCCCGATTGGCTACTTGAATTAATGATGCTCAAAATGTCACCTCTTTCTCTACCTTCACAGCCAAAAGCTCCTATCCCTTCGCAACCAACTACACCTAAAGCTAGCAATAGTAAGCCTAGCGACATGAATCGAGCAAGAGAGTTCCTAAAATACATTGATGTATCTAAAGCAGATGGTTATGGTGACTGGCTTAGTGTAGGTATGGCGCTAGCAAGTGTTGATGATACTTTGTTGCCAGACTGGATTGAATGGTCAAAACAATCGCCTAAATTCAAGGATGAGAATGATTGTGAGAAGCGATGGAGGGGCGCTACTTGGAAAAAAGATACACTCGACAATGCAATGGGGAAGCTATGCAATTGGGCTAAAAAAGGAGGATGGCAACCTAAACCAAAATCTGAACGCAAGTCTAACAAAGATAAACAAGTGAAACCTCAAAAGCTCACTAAGGCAGACATTGCCAAGTTGGACGGAATTGAAATTAAGGATGAGAAGTATTTTGTAAATCTGGTTCATCTTGGCGATCGCCATACCAAAGCGATTTTGCAAGGCACAGCCAAAGATATTGATCAGGATAAATTGATTGATGCTTACAAAGAATTGAGAGCATGGGAAAATGTTTTGCTCAAATTTGCGCCCGACACTACCCGCTATGTGAAAGCTTTAACAATTATGCGAAAGCTATGCAGTGAGCGCTTTCATATGGATATGCACAAGTACTTTGAAAGCATTCCCAATCAAGCTTCTCTTATGCCATCACTTTACTGCGAAGGTGGCAATGATGCAATTAATGAATCTCTTAATAGGATGTGGAAGATGGTCATTACGCCAATTTTTGAAGATGATACTGAAGGTGAGAAGGTAAAGGCTTTTGAAGCTAATGAACTTAAAAATTTACGCATTAGAGTTGAGATTCTATTCCGTTCCAACCTCAAATACAATATTGAAATCAAGGAATGGTATGAGTATAAAGGGGGATTGTGGAAAAGAATTGATGTTGCAGAGGTGGAAGCGCGATCGCGTGAATTGTTGCATATTTTGACCTGTAAAGACGGGCTTATGGAAGGTAATCCACCAACCAAAAAACAGATTGCTGAGTTTGTGAATCGCTTAGAGCATTCAGTACGGATTGCAAAATTTGATGCTGACAACGAATATCCCGATCTAGTAAATCTCAAGGATTGCGTACTCAATCGAAAGACCCGCGAAGTGATGTCCCATGACAAAAAATATAACTTTACATGGCAATTGCCCTATAACTGGAGCGATCGCCACAAGGGCTGTGATGAGATTATGTCTTGGCTTGATTGGGTCTTTGAAGGTGACAATAATAAAATTATGCTGATGCTGTGTTTTTTAAATGCCATTGTTACTCAACGCAGCGATCTACAGAAATTCATGCAGATTATCGGACAGGGTGGGACTGGGAAAAGCACTTTTTCGATTGTTGCTAGGGCGCTAGTAGGGATTGAGAATTGTCGCTCTACTCAGATGTCAGCATTAGAGGGGAATCGGTTTGAAGGGGCTAACCTTTACGGAAAAAGATTGCTAATCATCAGTGAAGCCGATAGTTACACTGGGGATGCTCCTATGATCAAGAACATTACAGGCGGCGATCCTATTCGCTATGAGGTTAAAGGTATTCAATCCCGTCTAGATTTTGTCTTTAACGGTAAATTGTTGATTGTTGCAAATAAACCTTTTGAGCCGAAAGAAGCTGGTTCTGCATGGTACAGACGGGTGATTAATGTTCCTTTTAATCGTGAAGTGCCTCTCGATCAAAAGGAATCATTGCTAGAGATTCAAGGCGATCGCTTTGTTGGCAAGTTTGAGCCATACATCGCAGGACTGCTTGATAAGGTGCTGAGTATATCTGATGAGAAAGTGAGAGAGTATTTAGAAAAAACCTCTAAGTATGTGCCATCTCTAGATGAACACAAATCAGAAATGATCCTCTATAGCAATCCTCTTGCTCAATGGTGTGATGAGAATTTGGTGCTGTTGCCAACTGCAAGAACTTATATTGGTGATGGTAAAAAGCAGTCCATCTCAACTGAGGTGCAAGGCGGCGTTCGGATTAATCACATAAAATATGAAGATTCTGACAAACTACTTTACTCAAACTATTGCCAGTTTTGCACCTATAGAGGTAATTCTCCAGTAAGCTTGTCACGTTTCAGTCGTAATCTTTTAGAGCTTTTTAACGGGGTGTTGAAAGTTAATACTGTCAAAAAATCTCGCGACATGAAAGGGACTTTTATCATTGGCTTGGCTATTCGTACTCTCGATCATGCAAACATACCTACCCCAATCAAGAAAACCTTGCTCAACAATGTAGACTTGATGACGGGTAATGTAGACTTCATGAAGACTGAAACCCTTGCTAGTGAAGAGTCTGTAGACTATGTAGGCTTTTTTTAAAACTCAGTCAGTAGAGAGAAAAAAATGAAGTGGCGGTTATGCCTAATACGGTTAGTAATAGTGATGATCGCCATGAAATTACAAATAATACGCAGGTATTAAAAGAAGTTGCAAAAATGCCTACAAAGTCTACATACCTTACATTGGCAACGGTTTCATCCTACACAGAGTCAACATACTCAGACTCGAAACCTACATATTTTGATGTTGCTGGCAACCCGAATATTTAAAATTGCTACAGGACAAAGCGATCTATGATGATTAATCTATGTATAAACGCCGATCGCCTCTAGTATGGAAAATTTTCAGGAAACCAGCAACTTTATCTGGCAGATTGCGGATGAAATCTTGCGGGATGATTTTAAACGGGGTAAGTATCCTGATGTAATTTTGCCGTTTACGGTGTTGCGGCGCTTAGATTGTGTATTGGCTCCAACGAAAGAGCTTGTATTGCAACGATATGAGACTTTGACGGCTAAGGGGTTACAAAATCTTGATGGTCAGCTTAGAAAAGCTGCGGGTAAGTCGTTTTATAACATCTCGAAGTATGACTTTTCTAAGCAATCAAAAGAAGTTGAGCAAGCTCCTAATAAAATCAGTCAACCTTTGCTAGATGATGCTAAAAATATTGGCAAAAATACGATCAATTACTTAAACGGCTTTTCGCCAAATATGTTGGAAGTGATTGATAAGTTTAGTTTGCGAACGACGATCAATACTTTGGACTCGAAAGGCTTGCTATTTCTACTGATTAAGAAATTTTCTGAGGTGGATCTTAGTCCCGATCGCATTGACAATCACATGATGGGGACGTTGTTTGAGGATTTAATTCGCCGCTTTAATGAGCAGATGAATGAGAATCCGGGGGAACACTTTACGCCGCGTGAGGTAATCAGGCTGATGGTGCGGATGATGTTGCGGGGGGATGAGGTAGCGCTGAAACAGCAAGGCGTGGTGAGGACGATCTATGACTGTGCTTGCGGTTCAGGTGGGATGCTGTCGATCGCTAAAGAACACATCATCAAAAATATTAACTCTAGTGCGGATATTCGACTGTTTGGGCAAGAGGTGAATGATGAAACCTTTGCGGTGTGTAAGTCGGACTTGCTGATTAAGGGGGACGATCGCGATGCGGATAACATCATGCCGAATAGTTCTTTTTCTGATGATGGTCATGCGGGTAAACGATTTGACTATATGTTAGTGAATCCGCCCTATGGGAAGGATTGGAATAAGGATGAGAAAACCGTTAAGGCAGAAACAGGTAAAGGTCAGAGGTTTGAAGCAGGGACACCACGCAAAAAAGATGGACAGTTATTATTTTTGCAACATTTGATCTCGAAAATGAAGCCAGTTACAGCCTGTTTAGGCAATATGGGACACAGCAGAATAAGCCAAACAACCGTTACAGGCTAAAATTGTACCCCTTGATAGTTAAACAGGCTGTAATGAGGGAGGTAGTCGGATTGCGATCGTGTTGAATGGATCGCCTTTGTTTACGGGAGATGCTGGCAGTGGTGAGAGTGAGATTCGGCGTTGGGTATTGGAAAATGATTGGCTAGAGACGATTGTGGCGCTACCTAGCCAGATGTTTTTTAATACGGGCATTACGACCTATATCTGGATCTTGAGCAATCGTAAACCTGCTCACCGTCGGCATAAGGTGCTGTTGGTGAATGGTGCTGCTACCTATAAGGTGAAGGAACGAGGTAAAGAGAAGGATATTGAAGTGTTTGCTCAGAAGATGCGAAAGAGTCTGGGGGATAAGCGTAATGAGCTTTCTGAGGGGCATATTCAGCAATTGGACGATCTTGCCTTTGAGTTTAAGGAGGGTGAGTTTACGAAGATTTTTGATTCAATTGATTTTGGTTATCGCAAGATTACGATTGAGCGTCCTTTGCGGTTAAATTTCCAAGTAAGTCCAGAACGCTTAGGGAGATTGGAGACGCAAACTGCATTTATGAATTTGGCAACCAGTAAGAAAAAGTCTGAGGCGGGAGTTGCAGAAATTGAGGCAGGTAAGGTGTTACAAGCTGCAATCTTGGAGGCTTTGAGGCGATTGGATTCTAAACTATATAGCGATCGCAAGCAGTTTGAGAAGGTGTTAGAGACTGCTTTGAGTAAGGCTAAGTTGAAGCTGTCAGCGCCAGTGAAGAAGGCGATTTTAGCGGCGTTGTCGGAAAAGGATGAGACTGCGGAAATTTGTGTGGATGATAAGGGAAATCCTGAAGCGGATGGAGATCTGCGCGATTTTGAGAGTGTGCCTTTAAAGGAGGATATTTATACTTATTTCCAGCGTGAGGTGTTGCCCCATGTGTCTGATGCTTGGATTAATGAGACGGTGCGGGATGAGAAGGATGGTGAGGTTGGTAAGGTGGGTTATGAGATTAATTTCAATCGCCATTTTTATGAGTATCAGCCTTTGCGCCCAAGGTCAGAGATTGCATCGGAGATTAAGGCGTTACAATTGAGGTTGTTAGCTGTATTTCAGGACATGGGACATTAGGAGGTTATGACTTATGCAAAGTGTTAAGGTGCGATCGCGGGTTGGTGCTGATGGGATTTTACATTTAGATATTCCTGTCGGCATGGTGAATTGTGAACTTGAGGTTATCGTGATTTATCAACTAATTGAGACTACTAATACACGTCATCGTGAGAGCCAACATCCATGAGCAAAATTTCATTGTTTTTCTCAAAGCTAAAGATAATGCGACAATCGTAGGCGACTGTGCAAGACCATGAGCCAGCAAGTCTACCTTTGAGTTTGTGCGATCGCAGTTGTGGGTTAAATGGATTCTCTGCTAGTAGTTTTAAGGTTTCAGTGATGATTGGGACAAGTTCGGGCTTTCTATGAGTTACATTCTTAAAGGCTTTTTTGAACGATGGCGCAAAAACTAAACTTTTCATGCGGTTAGTTCTGCCATAATTTCATCAACTGAACCGCGAAAAACGTTTCCTGATTCATAATCAAGTTTTGCCTGTGCAATATTTGCGGCGATTTGTTCTCTTTTTGCTTCGATTAATCTTTTGCGGATGATCTCAATTAACATTTCCTGTTCATCCCAAGAAAGAGCATCTACATTGTCTAATACTTGATTAAAGTCCAATGTCTGCATGGTAAGTACCTTGTAGTTTTATCAATATTCTAATTTTAATCTATTATGTTCTGACTAAGTGAGGTGTTAAGGTATGGGTTGTTAATTATGCAATTGTTTAAATTTTACCAAAGGATGATAGAAGTATGATCGGTCAGGTGTTTTCTGCTTATTCTGAGTATAAGGATTCGGGTATTGATTGGTTAGGGAATATTCCTAAGCATTGGCAAAAGTCAAAACTTAAAAATTTTTATGAAGTTTGTTTAGGAAAAATGTTGCAGAGTTCTGCATTATCTTCCTCAGATAGATTGGTTCCTTATCTTAGAGCCGCTAACGTTCTCGGTAATGGGAAAATTGATACTTCTGATATAAGAGAAATGTGGTTTTCTCAACATGAACTCAATGTACATAAATTAATCAAAGGCGATCTAATTGTTTCAGAAGGCGGAGATGTGGGACGATCGGCTATTTGGAATGAAGAACTTGAGGAATGCTATATACAAAATGCTGTGCATCGAGTGCGATCAAAAGGTGATTGTTCTAATAAATTTCTTTACTACTGGATGGTTGGCTTAAAAAACACTGGTTATATAGACATCCTTTGCAATAAAGCAACAATAGCGCATTTGACTTTTGAAAAGATAAAAGAAATTCCTTTTTTATATCCATCTTTATCTGAACAAAAACAGATCGCTACATTTCTCGATCGCGCAACAACTGAAATAGACCAAATTATTGAGCAGCAAAAACAACTCATAGCCCTCCTCGAAGAAGAACGCACTACTGTCATCAGCCACGCCGTCACCAAAGGGCTAGATCCGTCTGTTCCTATGAAAGATTCTGGCATTGAGTGGCTAGGCGAAATCCCTAAACATTGGGATGTAAAGCGCTTGAAACATACTTGTTCAGTCATTAAAGATGGTACTCACCAGCCGCCGCAACGTACAGAAAATGGATTTCCTCTTTTAAGTGTTCGTAATATTATTGACGGAAAATTTGTTAATTTAGAAGACGATAGTCTTATATCTGAACAAGACTTTAAGGAACTTCAGAGATCTTTCACAGTCCAAGAAAATGATGTACTTCTAGCTATTGTTGGTGCAACTCTTGGAAAAGTAGCAATTGTGGAAGAAATGCCTCCATTTACAATTCAAAGGAGTCTTGCATTTTTTAGACCCTGTTCTCCTATCTTGTACTATCGTTATCTCAGTGCGTTTCTACAAAGCTCTATTTTTCAGAGGCTTTTATGGAAAAATGTAGGATTTTCAGCACAACCAGGAATTTATTTAGGTGTACTAGGAAATTTGCATACTCTAATTCCTCCAATATCAGAACAGCAAGTGATCGCCTCATTCCTTGATCAAGAAACAGCCCAAATTGATGAAGCGATAGACAACGTGCGATCGCAGATTGAAAAACTCGAAGAATATCGCACCGTCCTGATATCCGATGCCGTCACAGGTAAAATTGATGTTAGAGGATTTAGCTAGATGGTGCATACTCCTCAAAATCTTCCAATGGCTCATCAAAATTATCAGACATCTTAACCAACCCCTTAGCACTACCAAACTTAGGAAAAGGTTGATCTATTGGTGCATCAATATCAATTTCTTCTCCAACAAATAAAGATTGAACATATGAAATTAAATCACCATCTAAAGTTTGGAGATTTTGAGGATTATTCTGAATATCACGATCTAGAAAATCTAAAAATGCATGAACATTCTCAGAAGAGTCATCATTTGGAGATGTGTTAGAAATATTTTGCATTGAGATTTGATTATTTAATAAATCAGATAAAGCATGATTTTTTGCTGTCTAAGCTTCTAAATGCCAAGGATGAATCTTAATCAAAACGCGATCGACCTTACCCTCACCAGTAATCGAAGAAACCGCAATCTTTTCGCGTAAAGTTGCATTATAAAGCGTCCCAATTGTTAACTTTATATTTCGATCTTCTAGGATTTCATCAGATATCTTTCCAGACAGACGGCTATCATCCTCCATATTCCTAAGTTCAAAAGTCTTGCCAGTCTTACTTGCAGCTAATAACTCACCCATAACTTGATATTCTTGAGGTGCTTCAACTTCTAGCTTTTTGATCGTCTCAATACTAGCGATCGCATCCTCAGCCGTAATCCTTGCAGAACCACCACGATTAGTATTAAGCGAACCCCAATCGATCGCCAAACTAGCATCAGCATCAGACAAAGACAGCAAAAATTTACGATAGTTAGAAGTTGTGCGCCGTTGCAAATTAGTTAAGCGATCGCTAAGATGCTCAAAATTGCGATCGTGACTCTGCTCTAGAACTTTAAAAAACTCATCAATCACCAACTCGCCTAAAGGCTGATTTTCTAAAGTATCAGTTAGGCTTAATTGTTGTTGCTCTGGTTTTGGTGCGATCGCCAAACGCACACCAAACGAACCTTTAAAAGTCCCTAAAATCGATAACCTTGCTTGATCGGTAATTTCCTTAGCAACCTTACCAAAAGGGCTAGGTCTTCCCGCCTTCACCTGTGCGATCGAGTCAAACAGATTTTGCAAAGACTCTAAAATCACACCAAGATGCTTTGCCGAAGCCTCAATCTCAGAAACTCCCGTTACATCTGAGTCAAAGTTAAACCGCAAATTTAAAACCTCACGCCCCTTATCCGTAGCGATCGCCGTTACATCCACCAAATCATTAAAAATTTCTGACTGCGATCGTTGCTCTACCAAAGCCAAAACACGAAATACATCATCCATCCGCGAGGCGTAATCGGGGATATCAGTTGTTAGAGGTAACAAAGCTTGAAATTGTTTACCATTGGCATTGTTATAAACCCAAATTGCAGCGCGATCGGAAAAGTTTGAATGCTTGTGCCAACCGCTTAGCCGCAAGTACTCCAAAACCTTATCAGGCTTTACGTTGTTATATATATCAATGTCTAGCTCTGAGGTTTTCATAGCTCTTGCCTATTTGCAATTTTAGTCATGATTTGAGATAAAGCGTCAGGGCTGAAAATCTGATCGCGAGGAATCCTTACAGTGATCTTGTCAGTATTTGCGGTCGTATCGCATCCTTTCAATGATATCCAGTAAGCACATTTACGAATTATTGTTTCTGTATCTCTCACCTCAGCCCAATCATCCAAGTTTTCAGGCACTAACACCACAATTAAAATTAGTGGAATCATCGGATTAGAAATTCTAAGCTGATTGTAGTTTTTAACCTCTAGCGGAAAATTAATCGTATCTTCCTTGATAATACTCTGGACAGCAGTACACTTAACCTGAGCCTCAAATTTTGGATAAGCAACCGTTCCTGTTTCTAATGACCCAGGCATTTCAATCAGCAAATCCAAACCCGCAGAATCCATCGGACGCGATTTTAATTGTACGGAAAATCCTGCTACCGAGGCAACAGCATGAATATGTGCATAACTAAACAACTCCTTACGAGTATTTAAGTCCATTGGACTGTCTGAGCTTAAAGATGACATCCTGAACCAGAAAAAATTGCTTAAACTATTATAAATTAAAGATTAGCCTAAATTTTCTCAGTTATTTGATGCAACTAGTGCAAGCCTATGGACACCAGTGAAAAAGACTTTGAGGCTCAAATCGAGGAGCATCTAACAACTCACGGATTTATCAAGCGCGATTATCATAACTTTGATGCAGTCAATGCGATCGACTCGCAAATGCTGTTTGACTTTATTTATGCCACACAACCCGAAAAATGGCAAAAACTAGAAACTCAACACGGCTCACAAGTCAAACCCAATTTTCTGAAACGCCTCACCAAAGAAATCGAATCAAGGGGAATCCTCGATGTTTTCCGTAGAGGTGTGATTGACCTTGGTTGTAAATTTGACCTTACCTACTTTAAACCCGAAGACAACCTCAACCCCGATCATAGCCGCCTCTACCAAGCCAATATCTTGACGATCATGCGTCAAGTCCACTACAGCCCCAAAGACACCCTTAAAAGCCTTGATACAGTCGTATTTCTCAACGGCTTGCCAGTATTTACCATCGAACTCAAAAACCCGCTTACTGGTCAGACCGTAGAAAATGCGATCTGGCAATATTGCCACACCCGCAACCCTAACGATCCTTTGCTTAAATTTGGACGATGCATAGCTCATTTCGCTGTAGATACCGATCTGGTTTATATGACCACCCATCTCCAAGGCGAAAATACCCGCTTCCTACCCTTCAACCAAGGCAACGACAAAGCCGCAGGAAACCCAATAAATCCCAATGGTTTCAAGACTGCTTATTTTTGGGAACAGGTCTTAGAGCGGGACAGCCTATTAGATATACTCAATAACTTTGCTCAGTTACGCGATATTCTCGACGATAAAGGCATCAAAACAGGCAAGCAAGAGATTATTTTCCCGCGTTATCATCAACTCGATGCTGTGCGAAAAATGGTTAGCCATGCTCAAACAAAGGGAACAGGAGACAGTTATTTAATCCAACATAGTGCAGGCAGTGGTAAAAGCGAAACGATCGCTTGGTTAGTATTGCGACTTTCCTCGCTCAAAAACGCTCAAAACCAAAGAGTATTTGACTCGATTCTGGTAATTACCGATCGCACCAACCTCGATCAACAGCTACAACGCACAATCCGAGGTTTTAACCATGTCGCAGGAACCATCACCACCATCGACAAAAACAAATCCACAAACCTAGCCAAAGCCCTTGAACAAGGCGATGACATCATTATTTCAACCCTTCAGACTTTCCGCTTTGCCCTTGAGAAAATGGCTAACCTCAACGGTAAAAAGTTTGCAGTTGTCATTGATGAAGCACACTCTTCTCAAAGTGGCGAAAGCAAAGATGCTGTTAAAAAAGTTTTGTCTTTCGGTAGTCCATTAAGTGTTTCTCCTAAAGTTCCCATTACTGCTGATGCTTCTATTCCCTATCAAATAAACACACAGCTAGAAGAAGAGAATGAACCCGATAGCGAAGATGAAATAAACGATATTGTCATTTCTATACAACGACAAAAAGGGCGATCGCCTCACATCAGCTACTTTGCCTTTACTGCTACACCAAAAGATAAAACTCTCGAAACTTTTGGTATTGAGGTTTTGCAAGCAGATGGCAGCAAAAAATCTGTACCCTTTAGCCTTTACTCTATGCGTCAGGCGATCGATGAAGGCTTTATCAAAGACGTTTTGCAAAATTACACCACTTACACCAGCTACTTCAAACTGATCAAGACCATCACCGATGATCCAGACTATGACAAGAAAAAAGCAGCCTCCGTCCTGAAGACTTATGCCGATGAACACGAACACGCCATCAGTATGAAAACAGAAATTATGGTGGATAATTTTCATGGTCAAGCCGCCAAACTAATCAACGGTAAAGCTAAAGCGATGATCGTCACGCGATCGCGCATTCAGGCTGTGCGTTATAAATTAGCTTTCGATAGTTACTTAAAAACAAAAGGCTATCCCTACAAAGCCTTAGTCGCCTTTTCAGGTAGTGTTTCTGACCCAGATCATCCTTTACCAGATCTTTACACTGAATCAAATATGAATAAAATTCCTGAAAGTAAAACCGTAGAAACCTTTCAGCAAAATGAATACCGCTTTCTCATCGTGGCGCGTAAATTCCAAACTGGATTTAATCAGCCATTACTCCAGACCATGTACGTTGATAAAAAATTAACAGGAATTGAAGCTGTCCAAACCCTATCCCGCCTTAACCGTACAACTGCTAATAAGGGTGATGTATTTGTCCTCGACTTTGTAAACGGAACCAAAGATATTGAAGAATCCTTTCAGGACTACTATCAAGCAACGATTCTTTCTGAGACTACCGACCCCAATAAACTCTATGACCTGAAAGATCGGATCGAAAAATTTTACCTGTTTGAAAAGGCTGAAATTGAAACCTTTGCCAGTGTTTACTTCCCCACAAGACAAAATCCTAACCCCAATCAAGCCAAATTACACCGCATCCTCAACCCCATTGTTGACAGCTACAAGAAACGTACCCCAGAAGAAAAAGCGGATTTCCGTAGTCTCTTAGGTGCTTATGTAAGAACCTATGCCTTTTTAGTCCAGATTCTCACCTTTTCTGACGCTGACCTAGAAAAGTTTTATCAGTTTGCGCGATTTCTTTTGAAAAAACTACCCATCGATCGCGATCGCTTACCTACTGAGCTAGTCAACCATATCAGCATGGACTCCTACAAGATTAAAAAAACTAGCGAAGACGATGAGAATGGCAAGCCCAAACCGATTCTACTAAAAGCAGAAGATGGCTATCTCAAGCCTCTATCAGGATTAGGGACAGGGCAACCAATCACCGAAAATCTTGCGCCATTGTCAGAAGTCCTAGACTACATAAATGAGCATTACGGTACTGATTTTGTCCATGAGGATAAACTAGCTTTCTTTAGTGAAGACATATTTCGTCGATTAGACAAATCTGAAGGAATCTATCGCGCCCTTGATCCTAAAATTAACCCTTCACAGGAAACCCAAAAATTAGCTTTTGAAACCTATTTTCGAGAAATCCTAGAGGATATGATCGATACCAACTTTGATATTTATCAAAAACTTTCTGACGATACAGAATTTGGTAATCTTTTCCGTCAGGTCATGTTTAATAATTTTCAGAAAGATCTAAGCGATCGGCGCGATCGAAATGCTGGATAATTTGCCTATGAAGCTATTTTGACTATGAAATGACTATGACTAATTAAATAAAAACGTAAGATCTATATATACAAAGCTTTTTAACAAACAATATCATAGACTCATAATCGTTGATATGTCGGTTCGATTCCGACACCTTGGATTAGGCAATATAAGCCACTACAACATAAGCCAATACAACTAAGTTACACCCTGTATTCTCATACAGAGTTAGCCGCTTTCAGACATATTTAGCTTGATTTTGGCTATCAAATGACGATCGCAGTTGATAGGAAAGAAAGGCGATATCTTTAAAATATAGCGATCGCCATATTTACAGAGTCAGAAATCGACAAATCTTTGATTTTCCAAAATTTTTTACCTATGGCTTTTTCTCACAACTTATTTGGGATTGCTATATCTTCAATTCTTGCTGACAAACCCTGTTGTGCGAGGCGAGAGACTTGGACTTCTGCAATGCGGCGATCGCTATAGGCTCCAATTTGGACAACCAAATATCCATTTAGTCGAGATGGAAAGGAATTTGGCACAATTTGACGTACTTGAGCAACGGCATTAGGAGAAGATACAGGCACAACCACCCGATATCGCGCTGGTGTCTGGGGACTCATACTAGTATTTGATAGCGGTGCAATCTGGATGGGCTGATTAACAGGTTCTCCACTAGGTGGTTTCGCTTGTACAGGCGGTAAATTACTACTAATTTCCGTGTTAGTTGGTAATGGCGAATTAAAATTTCTGGGTGTAATTCTAATAATTATAGATGTAACAGGCTCATACCAAAAAGGATTATTTGCTTGATTTCCTTGATTAGTCGTTAGATTAAAATTACTGCTTTGATTAGCAAATGTTGAACTAACTAATGCTGGTGGAGTGTCAAGATTAGGGGCAAAGTTCATGGGCTGATTGTTAGCAATCTGTTGTTTGAGTTGTTGATTAATATTGGCAAAGCGATCGCTTTTAGAAGTTGTACTATTTGCCGAGAAGTTATTTGCGACTAGGTTAGATGGCTTTCGCACATTTAATAATTGCAAATTTCCCTTTACTCTTTTAATGTCTAATTGATTCCCAATTACTGCAACCGCATTACGGCTGACATTTTGTAAATCAAATAAGCCATTTGTCTGAAAAGTATTATTGCCATCATCGTTAGGTTTACCCAAATCTGGCATGGCAGCATCAGAGATTGTTAAACCATAATTGCGATTATTAACGATCGCATTGCCACGCAAAACAGGCTTGGCATTAGATTGAATTAGGATGCCATTTTGGTTTTGAGTAAAAGTGTTTTCGGTGATTTGGGGAGCCGCATCTTGACGAATACTCATGCCAAAAGTAGTTTGCTGAAACAGATTGCCCCGCACTTCAGGATTAGCTTCCCCCTCGATCGCTAGACCACTAGTTCCATTTCTAAAAAATTGATTTGCCGAAATAATCGCCGTTGATTTTCCTGTAATTAATGCGCCATCTTGCTGATTATCAATCAAAGTATTATTGGCGATCGCGGGACTAGCATTCTCGATCCATAATCCGTAGCCCCTAGGATTGGCATTAGTCACCGTTACGCCGCGCAGTTCTGAGCGATCCGAGAGGGCGATCGCCACATTTTGCGGAAACCCTGATTTCGTTAATAGAGTACCGCCGCCTAAAATCGTAATTTCTTTACCCTTAGCAGGTTCATTTCCCCGCAAAGTCACATTGGGGCGCAATCGAATCGGAAACTTTTCCCCCGTAGCGCTGCTGTAGGTTCCATAGGCTAGTTGAATAATTTGTCCAGCCTGTGCGCGACTGATCGCATAGGTAATCGTCTTGAAGGGCGCAACATTGCTACCCAGTTCGGGGCGATCGCTACCTGTTTGCGGATTTACATAGATGATATTTTGACTGGTATTCTGATTAATAGCCTGCGGATTTTGAGGTGTTTGGGCGATGACTGGTGTGGCGATCGCCACGCTTGGTAATAGGGAGACCATAGGAAGCAAACAGATCAAATTTTGAGAAATAAAACCTTTAAATGTATTACGAATGCTCATTTTCATGTGCGGATTACTTCCCATAAATTTGCTGAAATTGCTGAACAAGATTTTTGGTAGGGCAGGTCAAATTATTAAATTCAGGTTAAATTTTAAACCGAGTTCTTAAGCATCATAAACTACCTTAAGTTTAAAATTGTGGCAAGTCCAAAATCTAAAAGAGGCAAAGCGAAGCTTTGTCTCTTTTAGTTAGCCTTTAACGCCAATACTCGCCTCAGTCGGAATGATGTAGCGCTGGAGAAACACAAACACAATAAACACTGGCAGCATCGAAATCGCGGAACCTGCGGCAATTAAGCGCCAATCCTCAGAAAAGGCACTAGCAAGACTGGCAATCCCCCTTGGTAATGTATAAAGCTCAGCCTTATCGACAATTACCAATGGCCAGAGAAAATCGCCCCACATCGCCACAAAGGTGAAAACTGCAAGCGTCGTCAAAGCAGGACGCGCCGCAGGTAACATCACATGCCACCAGATTCCAAGACTAGAGCAACCATCCATTCGCGCCGCTTCTTCCATTTCCTTGGGGACACTTTGAAAAGCTTGACGCAGTAGAAATATGCCGAAAGCAGAAATGACATAGGGAAAAATCAAGCCAGCATAGGTATTTTTGAGATTTAGCTGCACGGCAAGAATATATAAAGGAATCATCGTAATTTGAAAGGGAATCATCGTCGTACCAACGATCGCCCAAAAGATCGGATCGCGTCCTTTAAAATCCAATCTCGCAAGGGGGAAAGCCGCGAGGGAACAAAATAGTAAATTTAAAATAACCGTGATACTGGAAACAAAAAAACTATTCCAGAGATAAAGGTCAAAACGGGAGTTCTTCCAAACCTTAATAAAGTTATCTAAAGTTGGCTGGGCTGGTAATAACTGCGGTATGGATTGAAAAATATTTTCGGTTGGCGATTTAAAGGCAGTACTTATTAACCAGAGCAGAGGAAATATTGTTAAAGTGGCGATCGCAATTAAAACAATAAATTGGGGAGTATTGTTAAGGATATTTGATGATGATTTTAGTTTTTTAGTTTTCATACTTATATAATTATTAACATGACTTAATTAATTGTTTTAGCAGGATTAATAAATTTAAAAGTCAAGATTGAAATAATAAAAATAATTAGAAATAGAAATACTCCAATCGCTGAAGCATATCCCATTTCTAAACTCGTAAAGCCTTTATCATACAAATAATAAACTACAGTTTTTGTACTATTGGCTGGTCCACCCTGAGACATGATATAAACCTCTTCAAAAACCTTCATTGCACCGATTGAAGAAATTACAGCTACAAGAATAATGTAAGGCTTCATTAATGGAATTGTAATATCTAAATGCTTTTGCCAACCATCGGAACCATCGATCGCCGCCGCCTCATATAAATCTGCGGGTATCGCCTGTAAACCTGCCAGATAGATCACCATATAGTAACCAACACCCCGCCAAATCACCACGGCAATAATTGCAAAAATTGCAGTTTTTGGGTCGGTTAACCAAGGGATTTTAATATTTTGAAATGAGATCGTTGATAGGAAATAATTTAAAATCCCGTTTTGAGCATAAACCCATTTCCAAGCAATCCCAGCAACGACGACAGAGACAATTACAGGAAAATAGTAAATCGCTCGAAAAAATTTAATACTGCGTAATTTTTGATTAACTAAGATTGCTAAAGCTAGTGGCAAAATTACGAGACTAGGAACTGCAAATATTAAATAGATTAAGGTATTACTTAAAGTCTTCCAAAAGGTTTGATCTTTCCAGAGGTTGAGATAATTTTTTAATCCAATGAAGGTAGGACTACCCACGAAGTCATAATCAGTAAAACTTAAATATATGGCTTGGAATACTGGCAAGAATGAGGTTAAACATAGGAATGCGATCGCTGGCAATAGAAATAAATATGGAGTCCAAGAAAATTTTTTACCTAGTTTATTTCGTTTTAGTTTTACATTGGGCTGCATAAAAAATCTCAAAGCTTAACAACAAGCAAATTTAATTAGATTCAAAGTTTGCACTTTTGACTAATTCTAAAGGTATTTCTAGCAATTCTACAATTTCATCTTCAGTCAAGCCCAGATCTCGCAATCTCTTGATTTTAGATATTTACTTTTCTTGTTGAGAGTCAGGCTTTTCTGATGGAATTTTATTTCGTGTGGGTGAGAGGCGATCGCTATTAAAATTCACGCAATTACTAATATGTCCAAAGTTCCCAACATTTCCATCCCCAACATTAACCATTACATTATTTCTCTTCCTCTCTAAAACAGATTTAAGATTCCCTTTCTTAACTGGCTCTTCAAAAATATCTGAAAGCATTTGCAGAAGCTCATAACCCGTATCTTTAACATGACCTTCGCTCTTTTCAAAAGATTCCGCAATATCCCCATACTTTTGATGCTTCAGCGCTCCTTCAATCACCTGACGCTGTAAATCATTCAGCCTTTTCCCCGTCTTCGCAAACATACTCTCATCCACAAATTTCAACAACTCTTTAATATCCATATTTAAAAACGCTGTAAATACACAAGCCCGATTATACCCGTATTTTCCCGCTTTTTTCCGCCTCAAATTAAATTTTCAGCGATCCGTATTTTCCCGCTTTTCATTTTAAGTACAGAGATATAGAGTGATGATACTTTATCAACTACATAAAGTTTGGTGTGAACTATCGTTCTCTGACCAATGTGTGAATTAATTACTTACATAGGAAAATTGAAGCTAAATAGTTTATGAGTGATAAAAATAGTGGTTCGGCAGCAGCATCTTTAGGCTTTATTATCCTATTCGTAATTGTATTTGGAGGACTCAGAGGATGTATAGATGAAGGTTTTCAGTATAGAAACAGCGCTTGTACGCGAGGTACTAGTCATTTTTCATATCTATTCAAATCTTTATTCGTTTGTTTATGGGTTTAGTAAATACACTCAAGCTTAAAACTTGAGTGTATTTACTAACTTGAGTGTATTTACTAAGTATCTTTCATGTTTTACTAAACTATATCTTTAAATTTATATTTTTTGAGATAAAGCAAACATTTTATTTAACTTTTATATTTTACGATCATGCTGTTTAAAAATATAATAATATTCACGACCTTTGCTCTATTTTCGTTTGTAAATCCTAGTTTCTCTCAAAGTGGAAACAGTGTTATAGATAGAAGTAATCAGCTAAGGCAAACAGAAGTGCAACGCAACTGATTCTAAATTAGTTTGTGTTTGATAAAAGTACCGATACCTCTACCATTAAGGGAAGAAGCAATCAGAAGATTTCGGAGCCAGTGGTTATGGTAAGAAAAGCCATTGAGGTCTCTAAAAGGAGA